>Ga0308164_10000128_pt1 | contig 215306 bp, 219 predicted proteins | sample PhyTR2_FD_201031 | JGI IMG/M metagenome (GOLD analysis project Ga0308164, IMG submission 201031) | Phyllosphere microbial communities from UC Gill Tract Community Farm, Albany, California, United States - DLSLT.R2 | ecosystem: Host-associated > Plants > Phyllosphere > Unclassified | place... | reverse complement strand
GTTATGTCAATGAACTGCGTTCTTTTCGCCTCCTCGGGATTCTTAATCTGTCATTGTTGACCCCGATTTGCGTGTGCAAAAGTATAAAAGATTTCTGAAACTACCAAAACTTTTTTTAAGTTTTTTTATTAACCCGAAAGTCATTCCGATATATTCCTTAAACCGCCTCCTGCGCTTCCCATCTCTCTCGATTTGGGATTGCAAAGATAGTTTTTATTTTTAATCCTGCAAGACTTTTTTCTGAATCTTTAATCCCTATTGCTAAGTCTTAATGTATTCCTGTTTACGTCTCCCAGGGCTTCTGCGCTACCAATCCTTTCGTTTTTGGTTCTGCAAATATAGGGTGGAAAAACCTGCACTTGCAAATACAATTAACAATAAGTTTACAATTGTGTAAAACAACCGTAATTAACGCGCTGTAAAACAGTGAGATAAATATCATTCTAAAGTTATCCACATTATGTTAAATAACCTTAAAAGAGCAATAAAGTGTGATTCTATGGTATTTGCGGCAGGGATAGCAGCGGTTATCCTTTTCCTTTTTTCCTTATACGTGGTGTAAAGCCCGAATGATTGTCTCCACTTGTGGTCTACTACTCTACTGAATTGATGATAAAAAAGGAAAAGATAGTAGCGGATAGCCCGGTGACAAAAAATAGTGAGGGGAAAGAAATGGCTTTTTTTGGCAGCTGCCCCAATTGTCATGATACTGAAATCAATTTGGGGTGCAAGTTGTCTGGAAGCTATCACGCTGCTCCAGACTCGGAGTTGCGGTTCCTGTTTTGGAATTTGACGTACTTATTATATATATAGTATGATAGTGCGAGGCCTAAAGTGTCGGCAACGGCATCGAGGACTTCCAGTGAACGGCCCCACTTCATGACATCCTGCAGGATTTCTGTGAGCAGGGCGTAGGAAACGAGTATCAGGAAAAAGTGGAGTGGCTTTGCGTTTGGGTAACGGACGCGGAAGAAGAAGCCAAGTAGGAAAAAAATGGTGAAATGAATCAGCTTGTCTACATGCGGGAACATAAAGAAATATTCTTTGTTCTCTACGCCGGGACGGAGCAGCATATAAGTAAGAAATGCCCAATAAATGGGCAATGTGATCTTACTGTATTTGTTTACGAGATTATCCAACAACTTCCTGGTATTGTTCTGCGGATAATAGTTGTGTAAAGTCTGCGTTTTCTGCAACTTTCAGCTTAATGATCCAGCCTTTTCCGTATGGGTCTGTATTGAGGAGTTCTGGCTGGTCTTCTAATTCTGCATTCACTTCCAGAACTGTTCCGGGAATGGGAAGAAAAAGGTCGGAAACGGTTTTCACGGCTTCTACACTTCCGAAAACGTCGCCCTCATTTAGATCGTCGTCTACGGTGTCTACATCTACAAAAACGATATCTCCCAATTCGCCCTGGGCATAATCTGTAATTCCGATGGTTGCAGTGTCGCCTTCAACTTTGATCCACTCGTGGTCTTTGGTGTACTTTAATTCTGATGGTGTGTTCATTTCTTTTGATTAGGTTCTGGCAAATTTAATTATATAATTAGGATATGACAATAGAATAAAAACAAATTACAAAAAAAGAGTAAACAAATTGTTTACTCTTTTTTTTGATATTAGAAGTTAGACTTTAGATTGGATATAAAAATCATTCTCTACTATTGTCCTGTTCCTCCAAAGGTGAGTGTGGCTGTGATACCAGCTCTCACTGTTGAAAGTGGAAAAGCTGTTGAGATCTTGTATTTTGTCATCATCTGATCGTAGAAAAATTTCAGATTCAGATTTTGAGACATATTATAATCTGCCGATAACTTGAGGCTGAAGATCTTCTGACCACCGGTGATCTGAGAATCATCAATCAAAATATTGGTGATTGTTGTTTTGCTGTCTCTCATGGATAGGTCTGCTCTCATATTAAGATCACTTTTCACATCTCTTGCTTTTCCTTTATAATTGAGACGGATCTTGAGATCTTTCAGGATATACCCGTAACCGACTACATATTCATTACCTGCCTCTTCTGTAAGTGTAGTGTTTACAAGTCCTAGCATATAAGTCCGGTCTCGGTTGTAGTTGAAACGGAACTGCATATTGTTTCTCATCGTGACATCTACACCAATCAGCGGATAGAATGATTCTACATATCCTACCTGGGTAAACGTGTAAGGATTGTACCTGTTTCCATTGGAATCATAAGCAGTTTCTGCATTATTAAGATCTCTGTTGTAGTAATCGATACTGGACTGTACACCTGACATTGTAAAAGTAGACACGTAAGAATGAAGAATATCAAACTTCGAGAACTGACTGTTGACAATTGGAATATTTCTAAGGCCAGAGTAGACAAGCTTCCAGTTTGGCAGCGGCGTTCCTGCTTTTGTAGGATTGCCCAGCTGTTTTGCCGATTTACCTTCCAATGCTGCTTTGAATGCCGGAATCAAAACGTACGAATTGCTTCTGGAGTAGCCAGCCGTAAAACCATCTCTGTCACGGACTCCGGAATACTGCTGTGAAATGGCAAGTGCATTTTCTTTAATAGACTGATAAAGTGCTGTTCCGTCTTTGAAAGCGGTATTGAACGTCCACGATGTATTGGAATAAGTGATCAATTCTGTTCCGAAGGCATCTCTGTAACCACGGTAATTTGTAGCATCATCTACGACATTATAACCGCCCTGTATGTAATTTCTGCTGTATCTCTGCATCACATTGAAATCTATTCTAAGATCATTGGCCGGCATCAGCTGCAGGTTTGCGGTGATATCTCTGTTGTTTAATTCAGAATAGGCATCATTCATCAATGAAGAATTGGAAACCCAACCATTTTCAATGACCGTTCTTCTGATATCAGCCTGCGATCCTAACAAGAATCCTACAGTCGGCCCGCCAAGTGTTTGTCCGACTCCGTAGAAATTAGGAGCAGATAAAAGTCCCGGAAGCATAATACCGTTGTTTTCATTATAATTAAAATCCAACTGTTTAAACGAAGTCAATGCATAAGCCACAGCCTGAATTGGTGTCAGTTTGTTTTTGAACTTATAAGACTTGAATTTGAACTTCTTGTTTTTCTTGCTAAATGCCGTGTTGTAAACATTATTTAATGAATCGATCTCCTGACGGCGCTTCTGCATTTTATCATTAATCTTTTTGAAGTAATTGAACTTACCAAAGAACTTAGGAATATCTACTGTAGAAGTAGCGACGATGGCATTGGTATTCTGAGAGATATTACCCAGATTCTCTGTTTGCCCTTCAAACTGAATATTTCTAACTCCTGTGGATCTTGCATTCCAGTTGTATTGGAACTGGTAGCTCACCTCAGCGTTGATGAAATCCAGATAAGGGAAATATTCAAACGGCAAACGGTAGTTCAGCTGTGCTCTGTGGTTATACAACACAGGGCGGCCTGCACGGAAAGGATTACCGAAGATGGAACGGTTGTTCATAGAGTTCACATCCAGCTGATCGTTCAGTGTTTTTGTTTCCGAATTGATTTCCAATTTCAGAGATTTAGTAAAGTTGAATCCTAAACTGTACTGCCATCCGAAGAAGAAGTTTCTGTTTCTGATTGTCTCAAAATCTGAATTGGCAGTATTTCCTGAGAGCAATGCATCTACATTTCTATACTCCAGTTCGTTATAATTTCTGTCGAGAATTGTTCTGAAAGATAGTCTTGTCGGAACCGGGTTGAAGTTGATTTCCTTCACCCATCTCAGATATTTGTAGGACTTGGCAGTATCGCTTACCATTTTGTTAAACGGCTTCAGAACATAAGGTTTGAAAGTGTAGTTGTACTCCACATAACCTTTCAAATACTGTCTGTAGTTTCGTTTTGTATAGACATCTCTATAGAAATCATCGTTGTAAATTGCGGTTACATTAAGATTCTCTACATCATAGAACTTCGGTTTTTTGTCCGGATTCATTCTGTCTTTTCTCATGTTGACCACACCGATGCTTCTCTGCTGAGTGTAGGTGCTCACGACTTTTTTAAGCTCAGCCTCGTTTGGCGCTTTATTCAATTCTATATCGTTATCCAGAGGATTATACTTTGGATTACTCATCGTCTGTGTGTAGGAATAGTTTACAGGAATCTTCATCCCGACTTTTTCAGGCAGGAATTTGTCTACATTCACAGTCGTATTGATGCTGAATGCAGAATTCTCATCCTGAGATCTCTCTGACGGTTTCTGATCTATTGCCCCAAACCCTACGGATGCATAAGATGCATTGGCATTTACCATTGCAAAATCTCCCAAATTAAAGTTCAGACTGGCGTTTCCTGCATATCCACCTTTGTTTTCAATTTCGGAAAGGCGGATCTCATTCACCCAAAGCACCAAGTCTTTTCCTGGTAATGTCACGGGATTTGTGTTTCTCACACCAATCATTATCGTAGTCACATTTCCAATACTTGGACGTCCCTTCACATAGATTTTTTTATCCGCTTCAGCGCCTCCGAATTCTTCAAACAAATATCTGGCGCCAATATCCTGACCGGAAGATCTGATCAGTTCATCTCTTTTTAATTTTGCATTGACGAAATTCTCAATTTCGAGATTCACCTCATTTTCTGATGGCCAGATGTCCAGTGGTGAAGTGGCATTTTCTGCCGTATATTTAAGAGAAGATTCATATTCATAATAATTGTCAACTGCATCGCTACCGAAACGGATAAAGAATTTAGCATTCGGATCTGTAATTGTTGAAGTTCTGTTTAAAAGATCTTCTGCGTGTACAAACAATTGCAATTTCTTGTAACGACGCATATCCAGACTTGCATTTTTAAAAACACCTCTTGCTTCACCTTTCAAATCGTTAGTTTTCAGATAAAGTGAAGACTCATTCTGTCTTTGTGCGCCGGCATTTCCGCTCAAAACCTGTCTGTCTATCCCCGGAGGCAACACGTATGGAGGTGTTCCCAAACCATTTTCTTCCAGATTGACACTTCCAACATCAAAATTTGAGTTGAGATCTGTCACTGTGGTTGGAGGACTGTTACCTTCATCCTGAGAAGGAACAGAAGGGCTGGCAATCTCATTTGCATATTTTCTCCAGTCAGATCTTACAAGGTCCAAGGTTCCAAGTCTGATGGTAGAAGTCTGATTGAACCCTTTCATTAATAATCTTGCAAATCTTACATTATTGAGGACAGAAGCATCGGATCCTTCTACAACCGCTCCACCTGAAAGGCCGTCGTACTGAGCAACCGGAACTCTGAAAAGGTACCATTTTACCTTCTTGGTCTGCCCATTTTCAAATTTGGCGTCTACTTCTTTTACATCTACAATTTTATTCTGACCAAGAACCATGCTGGCTGGCGAAAGGTCAATGGTATATTGGTTATATTTTTCTGTAAGATCCAGGTTATAATCTCTGTTGACATCTTCTGCGTCCGGTGTCTGAGACGATACTTCCATTGTATTGGCAGCAGAGTTACCTTCAGGATTTCTGAAATAACGGTAACGCTCCGTCAATGATGCAGCCAGATCTCCCTGGAACTGATCAGACATATAAAACACGAAGTTATCAGACGCAGGATCCAATTCATTTGTAATTGGATTTACGAAATCGACACCGAATTTTTCCTGTTCCTGCGTGCCGCTCAAGCCGTCATAACCTAAATCCTGCTGGCCTCTCTCCTCGCCTTCCGTAGAGAAAGCATAAAGAATAGGATACTGGCTCGGCTGCGTTCCCCAGTTTGTACTGGTAATATTAGAAGGGGCGCTGTTAGTCGGCAATCCATTTTCATATTGCAATTTTCCGTCTTTCAGAACGTCCTCGGAAACGTTTCCTAATTGTAGCAAAAGTTTAGGATCATCGCCCAGCGTATTGCCGTCGGCACGTGGATCCATCATCCAGAATTCTACATAATCAATATTAGACGCTACGAAGTTGGTAACCGATATCGGTCTCATCAGTCCTGCCCATCTTTGCGAAGGCTGTTCTGTACTCGGATTGACGTTATAAGGACCTCTCTGCTCCGGATAATAAGTAATATCAAACGTGTTGAGAATGGTCTGCTCTCCGGCCACATAGTCTCTGCTGTTGAAGAGTTCCTTCATATCAACTCTTCTGGACGCGTGGTTGGACAATGCCTGCGCATTGATGCCGTTGGGCGCTTTTCCGCCCACACCAAAGAACCTTGGATCTATCGTGTACCAGGACAGAAGACCTCTTCCGTAGCCGTTTCTCAAGTTGTTATTCTGAATGCCGGTTTCGAATATCACATCGTTCACATTATTTTCGGGACGGGAAGCTATGCTCCACATTGCCGGTTCTTTCAGAGATATTTTGGATGTGGTCTGTTCAAAATCGTCAATGTAGGACTGATCATTGATGCCCTTACTTTGTCCGGGAACCAAATAGGCGCCTTCCGCTTTAAAATTAAGATTGGAAGGTGCTTCTGTATTGATAAATGGTATTTTGTCTGTCAGCCTGGTAAGGAATGGCAGCTGATTATTATACATCATATTGAAACCAGCCATCATATTGCTGACCGCTTCCTGGCCGTAATTCACTTTCTGCGTCAGCGGTCTTTCGGAATAATTGACTACGGTAGCACCCAAAGTGAAATTCTCACTGAATTTTCTTTCCAAATTGATGCCCCAGAAACTTTTCCTCTGTGTGTTGAAAGTAAGTTGATTCTCCAATGAAATATTAATAGCCTGACCGGACTGTTTTACGGTTTCATTAATGATATTGACTGTTCCCAGCATATAATCAACGGTATAATCTACACCTTCAACAAGCTGTGCGCCGTTGGCCGTTACTTTCACAGAACCTTGCGGAACGTTGATAGCGCCAAGCGAAATCCCCTGTCCCTGGCTTCCTTTGTAACGCCCTTCAATAGTATAGCGCTGTTCCTGAGGAAGCTGAGCCTTGAAAGTTGTATATAGATTTTTTATAAGATACTGGGATTTCTGAGGCTCCGGATTTGTAATTACGCTGCTCAGATAATCTACGAAAGGTTTTGCTTTAGTAAATATAACCCGACCATTTTCCGCGTCTACCGTAATCCCATTGACAAAATCAAAAATTCCATCGCCTTTTTCGCCGTTGGCATTATTCTGTAAATCGTTATTGGCATTAAGACGGTCCAAATTGAAGAGTCTTAACAAATTGGTATCGGGATTACTCCCATTGTTATATTGTGCACCGGGCAGATAATTGACTTTACCTCCGGAATTTGGATCTTTATAATAAACGTTCAACAGGAAGTCCTGAGGTTGTATCTGGCTTGTATTAAGGGAATAGATATTCTTCATCATCAGATCCCACATTGGCGAATCCAGATTGGTAACCACATTCGACTTCAAAAGTTTGGTTACAAGTACGGCATTTTCTTCGGAGAATTCCCCAACTTTATACACTGTGCTGGATCCGTTCAAAGTATAAGAATATGAAACTGCCAAAAGCTGTCTCTCATCCAGTCGCTGGTTAAGTGAAATATAACCGAGTTGTGTATTGAATTTGAACTCAGCTGGTGTCAGTCTTCTTGCTTTTCTATTAAAAATATATTGCTCACCATTATTGCTGAACGGCTGATTACTGCCCGGGAAAGTATTGCCATTCAAAAGATCGGGCGGAGATGAATCTGCTCTGTTGGTACCCAAGGCACTGGCAATTGCAGGGTAAAGTCCCTGATTGGCATTATTAGGATTCGTTCCATCCTGATCGCCAAGGTCTCTGATCCCTACGATTGGCTTCTGACTTTCCAGATTACCGCCGCCCTGGTCCAAAACCCACACCTCCAGTCGCGTAATGTTGACACGGGAGTTGATCAACGGATAATTTTCTAAAGCTTTATCATAATTATCAAGGAAATATTTTCCTAAGAAAAAGTGCTGATTGTCCTCGTAGTCTATCGCATTAACTTTGAATGTACTCATCGTCCCGCCGCCTTGTGCCACGATCGTTTTGGCTTCACCCTGTTGTTGGGAAAACACCAAAGTTCCCGTAGTTTTACCCATCTGGAATTCTGTCTTGAGACCGAACAAAGATTGTGACCCACGGATAAGACTCGTAGAAAGCGGCATACTGATGTTACCCACTTCTACCCTTTTGATAATTTTGTCCTCGGGATCCTGCCCTTTTTCATTGAGCCCTTTCGACTGCAGATCTTTCCAGGAACCTTTGGCCTGCCATACCATGTTCATCCGGTTTTCAAATGCAAATCCACTTTGGGTATCATAATTGGCTTTCAGCTGAAGATTTTCACCTACTTTTCCCGTAATTCCAAGCTGAATTCTCTGCTGGATGTTGATCGCAAAACTTTTTCTGTTCTGAGGAAGTACCAGTGGATTTTCTATTTTCTGAGACAAAACACCGAGATCAAAAGATGCAAAACCCTGCGGAATCAACTCTATTTTGTTGCTCCCGAAGATGTTTTCGAACATTTTGTTTTTGATAGTGATCGAAGGAATCAGACCTTTTTTCTTGGCGTCAGTCTGATCTTTTCTACGGCCAAGATCGTTCAAAAGAGATTTTTCCTGATAATAAGACCGGAGATTATTCTCCATGGTGTAGTTTTTGTATTCCTCAAACGTCATCGCAATCGGAGATCCCACAACAGTGTTTCCGATCTTGGGATACAGATAATACATACCGGTTCCGATATCGTAAAACGCGTCATAGCGTATAGGATCTGCCAGACTGAAATCTGTCCGCACACTGATAAGACTGTCGGATGGTTTTTCCTGGGCAAAACTGTTTGTAAATCCTACAAATATTAAAAAAAGGAGGGTTAATTTAGAAAGGTAAATATTTTTCTTCACTTATATTTTTTTAAGAAATTGATGGTCAAATGCCATCAAATGTTAAATGTTTTTTAAAATCTCTTTTACTAATTCTTCTATAGAAACTTCCGGATTTCGCTTCAGAATCCTGTCTGCAATCTTCTCGCTCACTTTTCTGGAAATGCCTAAAACTTCTAATGCTGATAACGCCTCATTCTTGATTTTATTGTCTACATAGGAAGAAAGTTTTTCCTCAGAAATACTGAATCCGCCGACTTTATCACGCAAATCTATGATGATTCGCTCGGCCGTTTTCACCCCTATTCCCTTCACCTTCTGGATGATGACACTGTTGCCGGAAAGTATGGCATTTGCGGCATCGGAAAGGCTGAGCGAAGAGAGCAAAATAAGGGCAGAAACAGGACCTACACCGTTAACACTTATTAACAGGTTGAACATCTCTTTTTCCTCCTTGGTAAAAAAGCCAAAAAGCAGATGGGCATCCTCCCGGATAATCTGCTGGATATATATAAAAACTTCAGAATTGAGTTTAAGATTTTGGGAAGTCTGCAGACTGACACTGACATAATATCCAACGCCATTGACTTCTACCACTACAAAAGTTGGCGAAAGTTCCTGTACAAAACCTCTTAAAGAATAGATCATTTTAATCAAAAAATTAGGGTTTTGCGAAGATATAAATTAACTAGATCAAAAAAGCCATCTTAAAAGTTAAAATGGCTATTCTGCATACTTTCTCTCATTTTTTTATAAGAATGATCGATCCTGGTGAATAATAATGAAAATCTGAAATCCGGAGTGTTTTAGTTTACATCAAATTTTTCCAACATAGATTTTTAGATCATCATAAATTTTTCGCGCCTCTTCGTTCCCTTCTTTTGAAGCTTTTTGACGTGCTCGAAATAAGCTAAAGATTTTCTGAGAATACTTTCATTCAAAATCAACTGCAGATCTTAAAAGTGCGGTCTAATTCTTTCATCTTGCTTTGCAGACTTGCCAGCATTGATATTCTTTCGTTTAAAAAAGGGTATTTCTTTTCTGCTTCTAGAAGTAAGAGTATCACTATTGTCAGAGATAATTACTATCATCTTTATTTTTTCTTATCTTCTCTTATCATTTTACCCCTGTTTTTAAGACCATGGAAGCCTATTAGTTTTCTATTAAGGTTGATTTTTGCAGTATCGAGCACGGTATATTGATGAGAAAATAGTCCGTATTCATTTTCTTTATTAAATAGCCAGTTATGCTTGTCCACCATTTCCATATAATCTATGGGTGGCAATTCTCCCGATTTGATATAATCTAATAATTTAATCTTAAAGTAATCGTATTGTTTAGATTCTGCCATGTGATTTAGTAACAGCCCCATTGGCATAAAAACTTCTTTATTTCCATACAATCCTATCTTTTGCATAGATGGATAACCATAGTTTTTAAAAGTCCACATTAAGAGTTCGGTATTCTTTTCGTCATCACCTTTTCTTTTTGAACGTAGAGAATCATGTTGCCTGTTCTGTTGATCCCGAATAAAAGCAATACTAAAAGAATCTACTAATTGCCGGTTGAGTGATTTTTTCCAATCCGATACTTTTTGCTCTACTTCTAAGCTGTCAATTCCATATTTTCTGTAAAGCTTAAAAAGATCAGTTTCTTGCTTCCAATACTTCCAGTATGGTGCGACTAAAGGGATGAGCTTGTAAAGACTTTTCTTGCCCCCAAAATTTTTGTGCTGTTTGTCAGAAAGGGTAATGAATTTTTCGAATTCTTCTACTCGTTCCTGATTCTTTGGCTCATATCTTCTAAACAATTTACGTGATTTTCTTAATGTTTTTAAAGTGTCTTTCTCAACACTATAAAGACTGTCAATTTCATAGACACGGTTGTAGTAGATGATGTAGTTTCTCTTACACATACACGAAATAATGATTGTTGCTAGAAATATGATAAAGAAAAAATATCTTAGGTTGTTGAAAAATTTCATATCTACAGAATAGTTTTAAAGTTAATACAAAGACTACAAACCCTGATATTGTGCTGTTTGCTGATCAATATTCTTACAATCATACCGTACTCATACGGCTGCATTGGAGTGAAACAAAACTAAAAATTAAAACCTAACAAAAACTATCTTTAACACAAATAATCCTTATTAATTTTAATATCAATCAATATTATAATTAAATTAATCATCAATTCAAACAGTCATATTTTAATAATAATTAAATAAATAAGAATATTATTTAACTATTCATCAAAATATATTTTTACGGATCTGAAAACTTAAATATGAAAACACAGCAGGAAAATAATTTGCGCCGCCAAAACAAATTATTTACAAATTAGTCTTTGGATGATTGATAGATAGGTTTTATAAAATATTGTTGTCTTATAAAAAAATAGATTGCGATTAACCGGTCGCTCATCCGGAGCTTTAATTATGGAAACAATTTTTTTCTATTAACAGATCACTCCTACGGAAACAATTATTTATCCTGACGTGGCATTATCTAATCCCATCAGTATCTACTGTTAATAGAAAAGATGAGGTTATAAAAAAACTCCGTAGGAGCGAAATGTTTATTCATCTAATAAATAGCGTGTCTATTAATTATTACACTTTCATAAGACAACTATAGGGAAAATAAAAAAATCCCGTCGCGTAATTAAACGTGACGGGATTTTTTTATTTTCAATATTTAAAAGCGAATTGCTATAAGCCGCTTACTTTTTTTCCTTTGTCTGAGCATCCAAAACGGCAATTGTTGCAAGATTCACAATCTCATCCACGCTGGATCTCATCTGCAAAACGTGAACCGGCTGATCCAGACCCATCAGGATTGGTCCAATAGTCTGAGCCGCTTTCATTCCACGGATGATTTTATAGGATAGATTAGCACTTTCAAGATTTGGGAAAACCAAAACGTTGGCAGGATTGGTTCCGAGTTTTGAAAAAGGATAATCCGCCAGGTGATCACTGTTCAAAGCAAAATCCGGCTGGATTTCTCCGTCTACCACCATCTTCGGATATTTCTCGTGCAGAATTTTGACTGCTGCAGCTACTTTTTTGGAGGATTCCGCTTTCCCGGAAAAGTTCTCGTAGCCCAACATGGCTATTCTAGGTTCGATGGCAAAAGACTTTACCGTGATTTCTGCCATTTTTGCAATATCTACCAAATCTTCTGCAGAAGGGTTTTTATTAATTGAAGTATCTGCAAAAAACAATGGCTTTTTCTCTGTAAGGATCATCATCATGGCCGCTACTTTGTTCACGCCCTGTTTTTTAGGAATGATTTCCAAAATAGGTTTCAGGATTGATGAATAACTTTTGGAGAAACCAACAATCAGCGCATCTGTATCGCCGTGAACCAGCATCAATGGCCCAAAATAATCGCGTTGTCTTACGTAGCGTTTTGCTTTGTACTCATTGATTCCTTTTCTGTTTCGCAGATCCCAAAGTGTTTTTCTATACTTTTTGCGGGTTTCTTTATTCTCGTCTTCGTTCGGATCTATAATTGGAATATCCAGATCCATCCCGAATTCTGCCATTCTTTCCTTGATCAGTCTTTTGCTTCCTAATAAACTTGGGTAAGCAATACCTTCTTCCTGTAGAATTTGTGCTGCTTTCAAGATATTATATTCTTCACCGTTGCCAAGCGTTACTCTTTTTGGGTTGGCTTTGGCTCGGTTCTGCATCATTCGGACCAGTTTTTCATCACGGCCCATTCTGTCCAGCAACTGATTTTCGTATGCTTCAAAATCCTCGATAGGTTTTCCGGCAATTCCGCTTTCCATGGCTGCTTTTGCAACAGCGATAGACACTTTCGTGATCAATCTGTTATCGAATGGTTTCGGGATGAAGTATTCTTTTCCGAAACTCATATTGGTGACGTTATAAGCCAGTTTTACCATCTCCGGAACCGGTTCTTTCGCAATTTCTGCCAGGGCATAAACTGCCGCCAGCTTCATCGCTTCATTGATTCCTCTTGCCTGGACATCCAATGCGCCACGGAAAATGTATGGGAAACCAAGAACGTTGTTGACCTGATTTGGATAGTCACTTCTTCCGGTTGCCATCATTACGTCTGGTCTTGTCGCCAATGCCAAATCATAACTGATTTCAGGATCCGGGTTGGCCAATGCGAAAACGATTGGATTATCCGTCATTGACAATAGCATTTCAGCCGTCATCACATTTCCTTTTGACAGACCAATGAAAACATCCGAACCTTTGATTGCATCTTCCAATGTGTCGATATCGGTTTGGGCAATGAAATCCAGTTTCTCCGGCGTCAGGTTTTCTCTTCTTTGATTGATGACGCCTTTGCTGTCGCACATCAATATATTTTTTGGATTGAGGCCCAATGAAATGTACAATTTCGCACAAGCTACTGCAGCAGCTCCGGCGCCGTTGATCACCATCTTCACTTCATCGATTTTTTTGCCAGCGATTTCCAGCGCATTGATCAAAGCGGCTGCGGAGATAATGGCTGTTCCGTGCTGATCATCGTGCATCAACGGAATATCCAGTTCTTCTTTTAGTCTCTGTTCTATATAGAATGCTTCCGGTGCTTTGATATCTTCCAGATTGATCCCGCCGAATGTTGGTGCGATTGCTTTTACCGTTTCGATGAATTTGTCCGGATCTTTTTCATTGATTTCGATATCGAAAACATTGATGCCTGCGAAGATCTTGAAAAGCAATCCTTTTCCTTCCATCACGGGTTTTGAAGCTTCGGGGCCGATGTCACCTAATCCTAAAACTGCGGTTCCGTTGGAGATTACAGCTACAAGATTTCCTTTGGAAGTGTATTCGTAAACTTTCTGAGGATCGTCGTGGATGGCCATACAAGGCACTGCAACTCCTGGAGAGTAAGCTAATGAAAGATCTCTTTGTGAGGAATGCGGTTTGGAAGGAATGACTTCTATTTTACCTTTCGGTTCCTGGCTGTGATAATCTAATGCGGCCTTGTCGAAAGCGATCTGGTCTCTTGAATTTTTTGACATTTTTAATTTCTTTGCGTGAGTCCCTGAATGGTACGGACTCACTGGTTTGTAATGACTCTGCTGCGTAAGGGCGGAGGGCATTGTCGGAGCTCTTTTTTGTTTTTATATAAACGTCCTTCGAGAGCCTCAGGATGACAAAACAAAAAAAGCGACTGCCCGCAGACCGGCCCGCTTGTTTTTGCGTGGCTGAAAAGATCTGTCATCAGACCCCAGCCGGAAAGCAAAAACAAAGGGATACGCCCAAATATTTGTGCAAAGTTAAAGTTTTGGAATGATATAGTCACGATGATAATTCACCAGACTTTCTATTGGTTTCTGCACCACGGTGCCGATTTTGAAATGGAAATCGGAGGCTGCGGCGCGAAGAATATCTTCGAAAAAATAGGCAATAGAACCTATAAAATTGACTTCACAATCGCGGCATTCTTCGTAGGGCATCACCTGATACTCAAGGAAGTTCTTTAGTTCTTTGAAAATAAAATTCTGAAAATAGGGATGCGTTTTCCGGTCTACAATGAACCTTGTAAAATCTGCCATATAGGCGTTTGCACGGGGATTGTGGTACATATTTTTGAGCAGATCGTCTATGTTTAGCTGATAAATCTCAGTAAACTGCTGATGGAGATCGGGCGGCAATTTTTTCATAAAATAGTGCCGTACGAGCTGTTTTCCAAGTGCGCTGCCGCTGCCTTCGTCTCCAATCAGAAAGCCTAAAGAGGGCAACTCGGTCTTTACTTTTTGGCCATCAAAATAACAGGCGTTGGAACCTGTACCCAGAATGCAGACAATGGCGGGAGTACCTCGGTAAGCAGCATATGCGGCTGCCAGAAGGTCTTCTTTGATATTGACCTGTGCGTTGGGGAACACCTTTTGAATCTCCCGCTCTACAATGAGTCTGTTTTCGGGAGTGCCGCAGCCGGAGCCGTAGAAAAAGATATTCTCTATGTAATCGTGGAATTTGGAAAGCGCCTGATTGTTTTCGAGCTCAGGCGCAATCAATTCTGCTTTTATAATATTGGGATTGAAACCGATGGTCTCGGTCTTGAGTACTTCTGTACCATCATTTTCCAGGATAACCCAGTCGCATTTGGTAGATCCTCCGTCAACAATAGCAATCATATATTAGGTTTTTAAAGTGCTAAAGTAATATATTTTGGGAAGAATAGTTGTATTAATGCTTGGGTGTTTCTATCAGCCAGTCTTCAATTTCGTCTTCTAGGTAGGAGGTCTGCAGTTTGATCGCATTGATAAAGTCATCGGGAATACTTTCTGTAGTCTCGCTGCTTTCCAGATTCCAAAGTTCATCGGCCATCAATTCATATTCTGAATAGATTCTTTTGAACCGGGAGCTACTCTTTTCCAGTTCCTCAATTTTTTTTTGCTGAGGCAGAAATTTTCTGTAGGGTCTGTTAGAATTTTTCATTTTCTGTAATATTATTATGTAAGTATGGTGACTTGAGTTCTGATGAAAAAATTTCCCGGCTTCGTCTATAAGAGCCAGGAGATCCTTGGAACATCGGCAAACATTAGCATTTTCATAAAAAAAAATGCTGATAGCGATTAATAATTCAAACAAATAATTAATTGCTTTAATATTAAATAAATGTAGAAATATTTTTGACACGAAAAAATAATTTAACTATTATTTAAAAACTTTTAACAAATCGTATAAATTTGCATTTGAAATGAAACAATTATTACTTCGACATAAACAAATTCTTTTTTTCATCATCGCCGGCGGCTTGAGCGCCATTGTGGAAATCGGCAGTTTTAAAATACTGAGCGTTTATCTCCCACAGGTCTACTCTTCGGAATACAATCTTTATGGGATCAAATATCCTTTCAGTAATATACTGTCTACCGGTTGTGGGATTATCACCAATTATTTCCTCAGCATTTGGTTTGTTTTCGAAAGAGGAAAGCATTCTAAAAAGCGGGAATTTGCCTATTTCATTTCTGTATCTGTTGTTTCTACAATTATAAGCTTAATTCTGTTTCAGATTCTGTATCATTTTGTCTTCAAAAATCCGCTGGATCTTGGGTTCTATGTCTTGTCCCAGGAGATGATGAGCAAGATCACTTCTATTGTCATCGTATCTCTGCTGAACTATTCTATCAAGAAAAAAATTATTTTTAACGGATAAAAACTTATTTTTGGACAAAATTGATTTTGATGAAGGTTTTGCTCGTTTATATTTGGCGGTTTTGGATGGTGCTTGTGGGAACTGTTTTTACCCTGATATTTTTTCTACCGGTCTATCTGCTGTCCATCAGAAAACAGGATTATAAATACTGTTACTTTTTTATCCGGTTCTGGGCAATGTCCATCTTCTATGGCACAGGCTTCCGATACAGAATCATCAACAGGACCGATAAGAAAATAGACAAAAGCCAGCCTTACGTCATAATTTCCAACCACACATCGCTGATGGATGTGATGATTCCCTGTATTCTGTTTCCCAACCATCCGCTTTGCTACGTCGGGAAGAAAGAACTGGAGAAGATTCCGGTTTTCGGAAGCGTTTATAAAAGAGTCTGCGTGATGGTAGACCGTAAAAGCGCAAGAAGCCGCGCCGATGTCTACAGACGCTGCGCAGAAAGGATGCAGGAGGGACAAAGTGTGGTGATCTTCCCCGAAGGCGGCGTTCCGGATGATACGAGCATCATTCTGGATCAGTTCAAAGATGGTGCATTTATCCTTTCTACAAAACACCAGTTTCCGATTGCCGTTTACACTTTTGCAGGTCTTAAAGAAATGTTTCCTTTCGATAATAAAAAAGGATATCCGGGACGGGTTGATATCTACTTTAATGATATTTTGACGCCTGATGCGCCTTTGAAAGAACTTAAAGAAAAAGCGCACGAGGAAATGCGATTGTCTCTTATTGAGAAAATAAAATAATTACTCTACCAATACTACTTTTTACTTACATTTGTTTTTGAATATTAACCTTAAATTAACATTAAATAAATAATGGAAACACAAAAAACCAATTGGGCACAGTTTATTCCGCTCGTCACCGTTTTTTTCTTCTGGGGATTTGTTGCAGCAAGTAACGACATTTTGATTCCCGTTTTTAAAAAAGCATTCGATTTGACACAGGGTCAAAGTCAGCTAGTGTCCGTCGCCTTTTACATTGCCTATACCGTTGGTTCCATCATTTATATGTTGATTTCATTGGCCATCGGCAAAGATTTAGTCAATAAAATCGGTTATAAAAACGGCCTGGCACTGGGACTGCTGATTTCTGCCTTGGGAACATTGTTATTTTATCCGGCAGCCAATCTGCGGTCATTTCCATTGATGTTATCCGGACTGTTCATTGTAGCATTAGGATTTTCTCTCCAGCAAACAGTTGCCAATCCATTAGCTATCGCACTGGGACCTATTAAAACAGGATCACAGCGTCTGACCCTGGCCGGAGGCATCAACAATCTCGGAACAACCATCGGACCGCTGATTGTAAGTTTTGCGATCTTCGGTTCCGCAGCTTCTGAAAACACCAATATGAGCATTGAAAGTGTGAAAATACCTTACCTTGTTTTGGGTGCCGCGTTCCTGGCTGTTGCAGTTTTACTTAAATTTTCCTCATTACCGGAACATCCGGCAACCATTGAAGAAGCAGTTACAGAAGAAGGAAGTGTCAAAAGTTCTGCTCTGAAATACCCACAATTACTTCTGGGAATGCTAGCCATCTTCATCTACGTTGGCGTAGAAGTTTCTACCGCGAGTAATTTGCCAGCTTATATGGAGTCTATCATCAATTCTAAGACAGGCGTTGTCTATACGCTGCAGGAAATATCACCTTACATCTCTCTGTATTGGGCAAGTCTGATGATTGGCCGTTGGACGGGCGCTGTAGAAGCTTTTACAGATAATATGAGTCTGCAGAAAATATTGCGTTTTGTAGCGCCTTATTTAGCTTTCGGTGTTTTTCTTTTTGTGAATGCAGTTGCAAAACACGATCTGTCGCCTTTCTACATTTATGGTCTGGTCATTTTAGTATTAATTGGAGCTGATATGGCCAGTAAAGGAAATCCTGCAAGAATGCTTCTGATATTCTCGGCGCTTGGAATCATTGCTTTAACGATAGGAATGTTTACGGACGGAATTGTCAGTATCTATGCGTTCACAAGTGTTGGACTGTTCTGCAGTACGCTTTGGCCTTGTATCTTTACATTAGCAGTTAGCGGACTTGGAAAACACACAAGCCAGGGAAGCAGCTTCCTGATTATGATGATTATGGGTGGTGGCATTATAAGCTGGCTGCAAGGTGTTGTTTCTGAAAGTATCGGTATCCAGCACAGTTATATCGTCGGGATTTTATGTTTTGCTTATTTGGCATTCTATGCCTGGAAAGTGAGTGGAATCCTAAGAAATCAAGGCATTAGTTTTGACAAAAAAGTATCAGGTGGACACTAAAAAGAACCTCTTTCTTAAAAATAAATTTTGGGCAATCATTCTGGTTGCCCAATTTTCGTTGTTTTATATTTTGTCAAAGATAGATGCAGCGGTCGATCTCTTCAACACTTTGTTTGAGACGAAAAAGGCAGTTCATATTTTGCTGTTCTCAAGGACGGGATTTTCAGCCGGCGATGTTATCTACATACTTGTTTCGGTTTATTTAATCTTGATGATCGTTTATTTAATTAAAAGAAAAAAAGGAACTGTACGGCAGGTAATGATTTTCATTAATACTGTATATTTCATTTATCAGTGTTTTTGGGGAATGCTCTACTTCCAGACCCCGATCATAGCGAAGCTGCAAAAAAAAGAAATCACAGAAGACGACCTTAAAAACCTGACGATTAAATATCTCAAACTTTGTGCAGAAAGCAGAGAGAAAGTATCTGAGGACAAAGCCGGTATTTTTGTAATTGATGATCTCGAGAAGATAGAAAAAGAAATACTGGAACAGCAGAAGATGCTGCCGGCCTCTATCACAACAAAAAAGCCTGTCACATTACTTTCCGTCAAACAAAGTGTGTTTGACCGTGCGATGAGTTTCACAGGAATTCTTGGCTACTACAATCCCTTCACTGCAGAAGCACAGTACAACGCACATCTGCCTCATACACAACTGCCCTTCACCCTCGCGCACGAGATGTCTCATCAACTTGGTTTTGCAAGGGAACAGGAAGCCAGTTTCATTGCGTATCTATGCGCAAAAAACTCTGCGAATCCCGATTTGCAATACAGTGCACAACTTTACGTTTTGAAAAGCTTGTTGAGAAGCCTGTCGTCAAAAGACACCCTGTTTGTAAAAAAGATATTATCTCAATTTTCTTATAAAATGAAAAGAGACAGGGCCAGTGAGCTTCAGTTTTTCATGAAACACGATGGTCTCGTGAGTGATATTTTTGGTATTACCAATGATTTATTTTTAAAATCCAATCAGCAGGATGGCAGCATTACCTACTCCTATTTCGTAACTCTTTTAGCTCTATATGAGGCATAAAAAAAAGAATCGCACACGAGGTACGATTCTAAAAACACAAATGATGAAAAAAAATTTATTGCTCCTGAGTGATTGTCTCAAAAGCCCTGTAAAAGTACAATATTCCGTAATCAACTCCAAATATTTTTTAACATTTATCACAAATAAATGGAAAAAGAGCGATGTTCAAAACGTTGCACCTGACTGCCTACATATTCCAATGTCTCAAAACGAAGTAATAGCGGGGCTTGAGCAAAAAAAAACTCTTTTCTAATTAAAGAAAAGAGTTTTTGTAGTAGCGAAGACGGGAATTGAACCCGTGACCTCAGGGTTATGAATCCTGCGCTCTAACCAACTGAGCTACCTCGCCATTTTTTGGTGGTGCAAATATAAGGATATTTTACATTTCCGCAAATTTTTAATTGACTTTTAAGTAATCTAATACGTCACCAACGTGATTTGGTTTGCTAATGATTTTATTGTCAGCGTCTAACACAAAATACGTCGGCGTTGCAACAATGTTATAAGTTTCTCCATAAGAGCTGTACCAGCCTTTTCCTTCAGAATCATTGATCCACGGATAGATATTGGCCTTGCTTCTGAACTCGTCCAGATTGCTGTCCAGAGAGAAGCCTACGATTTCTATGTTCTGTGCTTTAAGTTTGTCATACTTCTCCAGTAATTTGGGCAGCTCTGCCTCACAATGCGAGCAGGTAGATGACCAGAAAACAACAATTTTCTTCGAAGCCTTTATGTCGTAGAGAGACTTCGCTTTGGTATGGATAGCGTTTACAAAAGTGTTGTTCGGCATCTTTGCACCGATCTCCGTATTTTTGTTCGCTTTCAGGGTAGAAGCCAGGCGGTCGTTGATCGTGCATTTAAGATTATTGGCCTGGGCAAGATATTTATCTTTCAGCTTATCCATCCCGTAAGTGCTGAATATTTCGATTAACTCAGACATTATAGTCTGTCCTCTCGGAGTTTCCAGATTGACGGCTTCTAAAAGCTTGTCTACGCTGCCTTCTACATTGGACTTCGAAACATTCAGAAAATTAATTAACGAGGGTTTCAAAATGGTAGAAGTTTCCAGATACTCTCCGGATTTGGAGTAGAAGTTGATGAAATCCTCTGTCTTCAGTGCGGCCGCTTTTTCCTGAACAGAATATTTCTGATTTTTGTTGTAATAATCCAAAAAAGGATGAGTCTCATAGAGGGCTACATCAGTCTTGGAAAGTAAATTGATCTCACTATCTAGAGATTTGTAAAAAGCATCGGACGGTTTGTAGTAATCTTTGATCTGAATGAGTGCGGGAAGGATTAATTCCTGTTTTTTCTGCACTTCAACTTCATTACTGAAAAGCTGATTCACCTGATCATTGAAAGCAACATTTGAAATCTTGTTTTTACTGTCCAGATCGATTTTAAAAATAACGTCCTTATTTTCAGAAACCATATTGACTGAGGCATTTGCCTTTTGAAAAAAAGCCCTCATCATTCCGGTGTACTGCTTATCCACTTTGAATGTAGCTGTATTGCCTGATATTTTTGCTTTGGAAAGAAGTATCTCTTTTGAGCCGTTGAAGCCGTAGAGATACACTTCTGAGTCAGAAAGATAAGCTGGTATAGTGGCTTTTACGTTGAACTGAGCAGCCAGGAATGCGGACAACAAGACGCTGCCTGTCACTAATATTTTTTTCATAAAGTAAAAATAAAAAAAACCCACTACAAAAGTGAGTTTTAAAATATTAAATCTAATTTTTTATTCTAAGATTCTTTGTTTTTGCTTCATTGCAAAGAATGCAATCAACATTACTGCTACCAAAAATAAAACAAAGGTATAAGCATCAATTGGCGAGGCCGGATATCCTCCGATATCTCCACCTTCTGGATTCTCGGGTGGCGGCGGAACGGTCTGAGCAAAGCTAAATATACTCACGAGTATAAATAAAATGCTGTAGGTTTTTTTTGAGATATAATTCATCATATGTTATGTTGTGTATTGTGTACTATTTTGTGCTTTTTATTAATTGATAATCTTCTTGATAACCACTTCTCCGTTTTCGGAGGTAGCTTTTACTAAAAACATACCTTTCGCCTGGCTATTCACAGGAATAAGATAATTGCCGTCTGTAGAAATCTGAGATTTGGAACTTAGCAGCTGACCACTTGCGGAATAAACCTCAACAGAAGCTTTTTTCCAGTGCTTAGCAAATTTCACCACCCATTTGGAGTCTTGTTTTGCTATTACTGTCTGAGCCAATGTTGTGCCGTTTGTACCAAGTGTCCCACTTTCCGGCTTATCATAATACAGACCCAATGATTTTGAACCGTTCATATTCATATAGTCTCCATCATTGATTTTCACAAATGAATTGCTTCCAGTTTCGATATAGAAGTTCAGTCCGCTAGAAAGACCATTTTCTCCTACTCTCTCACCTTTCTCATAAACCTGGAATTCCAGGTAATACGGTGTATCAGTGTAAGTAATATTCATTGGTATTTTCTTCGTCTGAAAGCCTAGCTCATTCGCTTCGTTAACATATAATTTGTCTGCGAAATTGATATCTTCACCGCCTGCTGCTACTTCTTCTTTTGTAAAAATATAGCTATCAGGCCCGTTATAAGCCTGCAACATCGTCGTAGTCGGATTGTTACCTGTCACTGCAGATGGTGAGATGGCATAATATGTTCTGCCAATTTCCAAACTGTCCATATCGTACATTACTACACCTAACTGTTTTACGATTTTGTCTGCTGGTATCTCAGTATCATCACTGTAGATTCTGCTGGAAGGATTCGTAGTCTGTTGTGTATTATCGGCTCTGCTTATTGCAGAAAAACGTCTCAGCGTTGTGAAATCTATTTTTGACAGTGGATTGGTTCCGTTATCCGTAGATAACTTGATCAGGAACTCTCCCATTGGTTTTATAGTAGCACGTCCTGACACATCCGCAGCCTGAAAAGCTCCTCCAAACGCTATTAGTCTTACAGTCTGACCTGCACCAGGTCCCGCCACAGGATGTGTAGTACCAGCACTTCTTACCCAGGTTAAACCGGAAGTGTAGTAAGCAATACCTTGCAAATTTGGAATGGCATTGCCATCAGAATTAGTAGTTTCAGCTAAACCGATATATTTTAAATCAATGTTCGTCAGGAAAGGATTAGCAACCTGATAAAGATTCTTACCATATGAGACATCCCAGCCTCCCGCAGTTCCTGTTTTTGACTGAAAAGGGTCATCAATATAACTGTAATATTTTTCACCAAAGAAGTTGGAAGCGGAACCATTATATCCAAAGCTGATTCCCGCTGCGCCTCCAGTTAAGGATAATGACTGGGGCGTTGTGACATCAGAAACCGGAGTTCCGGAAAATCTAGTCACAGCTGTAATTGGTGTAGCTAATGCAGGATCCCATACAACTGCTCCAGTAGTGTTTCTTCTTGGAACAATGTAATAGTCCATAGCTGTACCAACATTGGTGGTAGCTAAAGCTGTAGGACCGGCTACTACCTGATCATATCGCGCCCTTGCATTGTTCCATCTGAAAACTGAACTTGGATTGAAACGACCTGCAGAATTATTTGCTGCATTGGTAACGTTCATATAACTACCGCCTGTATTGGTAGCAGTACTAAGCGCAACGTCTGAAACCAGTTCAGAAATTTTATAGCCAAAAAACGGAAGTGCAATCTGCTGTTTTGCAGTAGTTCCGCTGTTGACATCTGCTCTGTATTCTTTGTTGATTCTTCCTGAGATATTGCCCTGCGTAATACCGGCAATGTATAACTGACCGTAATCAGTAACAGTAGCTAATTTCAAATTGAAGTTTGCTGTTGAAGCAAGACTTAAAAGATCGGCGGAACCGCCATTAATCATTACATTTCCTGAATTGTTAACAATTGCAGAACCTGCTGTCTGTAATCCGCCACCATTATATACTAATGTCTGCGGCTGTATGGTTACCAAGGCAGAGTTACCCACATATGTAAGTACCTGCGCTGAAGATACAGCATACAAGAACAATAACTTGAGAGAAATAAATTTTTTAATCATCGTGTTTTGGATTGTGTGTTTATTGTGCAAAGATATCAAAATTTTAAAGAATCAATAATTTTCTTTGAAAAATTAAAGATTTTATAATATTGAATTAATGACTACCTCTTTGTTATTTTCGATATTAAACATATAATCTTCCAATACCTTTTCTGTAGTTCCGCGAAGACCTCTTGCTCCAAGTCCCTTATTCATAGTATCTTCCACGATTTCTTCAATGGCCTGATCTGTAAATTCCAGCGCAACATTATCCATTTTAAAAAGTTCTGTAAACTGATTTACGATAGAATTCTTCGGCTCCTTCATAATTCTTACCAGCACATCTTTTGTTAATTTCTCAAGATAGGTGATGATCGGAAATCTGCCCAGAAGTTCAGGGATAAGTCCGAAACTCTTCAAATCTATAGCATTGATCTGGCTGAGGATGTAATCTTCATCATCAGTCTGCTCCAGTTTGTCTTTGGAAAATCCGATCGCCTGTTTATTGAGTCTTCTTTCAATAATTTCTGTCATACCGTCAAAAGCTCCTCCGGCGATAAAAAGGATATTTTGGGTATTCACCTGGATATATTTCTGATCCGGGTGCTTTCTCCCGCCCTGAGGTGGTACGTTTACGATACTTCCTTCCAGCAATTTCAGCAAACCCTGCTGTACGCCTTCTCCGGAAACATCTCTTGTGATGCTTGGATTATCAGATTTTCTGGCAATTTTATCAATCTCATCAATAAAAACGATGCCTTTCTCCGCTTTTTCCACGTCGTAGTCTGCTACCATCAGCAATCTGGAAAGAATGCTTTCTACATCTTCTCCCACGTAACCTGCCTCTGTAAGAATAGTGGCATCTACAATACAGAAAGGGACGTTCAGCTGCTTTGCAATTGTCTTTGCAAGCAGAGTTTTGCCTGTGCCCGTCTCTCCAATCATTATAATATTGGATTTTTCGATTTCTACCTCACGGTTTTCGTCTTTCGCGTGCAATATTCTTTTATAGTGATTGTAAACAGCGATAGACAACTGCTTTTTCGCCTGATCCTGACCTATGACATATTCATCAAGGAATGTTTTGATCTCACGCGGCTTTTTCAGCTCATCCATAGAACTCGCCATAGCGTTTTCCGGAGTAGCTGTAGCACTGTCTTTTACGATCAGATGAGCCTGTTCTATACAATTTTCGCATATGAAACCATTTTGTCCGGAAATAAGAATTTGTACTTCACTCTTTTTTCTGCCGCAAAATGAACATTGATTTGGATTCATAAATTTTTAGAATTCTATTAAATTAAAAAAAAGAAGTCAGAAACTTCTTTTATGCTTTGATTATGGACTGTTGAATTTCTCTGTACTCCTCCGGTGACAGTTTCAGACGGGCATTCTTAAAGTTAAGATCGTCTATACTGTTGAGAGGAACCAGGTGAATATGAGCGTGCGGGACTTCTAATCCTACAACCGCTATTCCCACTCTTTTACAGGGAACAGCTTCTTTAATCTGTTTAGCAATATTCTGGGTAAACGCCCAAAGATCCTTATATTCCTCAGAATCCAGATCGAAAATAAGATCTGTCTCCTTTTTGGGAACTACAAGTGTATGACCTTTTACCAATGGCATCGCATCCAGAAAAGCAATATGCCTGTCATCCTCAGCTATCTTGTAGCTTTCGATTTCACCGCTTATAATTTTAGAAAAAATACTGCTCATAATTAATTACTTGATTGTGTGGCCGTTTCACCTGTGACTCAGCCGTTGGAACCTATTTTCGTTTTACAACGATATTTCCAGAACTTCGAAAGAAAGTTTGTTCCCGTTTGGTAGCACGATATCCGCAGTTTCACCTACGATTTTCCCCAAAAGACCTTTAGCAATTGGTGTATTGACTGATATTCTCCCTGCCTTGATGTCACTTTCGTTATCCGGAACAAGGGTAAACTTCTGCTCACCTTTTGTGGCATTATTCTTCAGTCTCACTGTTGTCATAATAGACACTTTGCTGAGATCCAGCTGGGTCACATCTATAATTTTGGAGGTAGAAACAATATCTTTCAGTTTGGAAATTCTCATTTCCAGCATTCCCTGCGCTTCTTTTGCAGCATCATATTCTGCATTTTCCGACAGGTCACCTTTATCTCTTGCCTCAGCAATCTGCTGCGTTATCTTTGGTCTTTCTATGGTTTCAAGCTGTTCTAGCTCGGCCTTCATCTTGTCCAAACCTTCTTTGGTTACGTAGTTCATAACAATAAAATTTATCGTTTGTATAAAAAAATAATCCGACCTTTGCCGGATACTATTTTGTCTCGAATTGAGTTTACAAATATATAATTTATTTTGAAATGAAAATTAAAAAAAACATATCCCTTTTTCTATTAGTACTGACTTTCAGTTTATTAACTTTCTCTACTTCCTGCAGTGAAAGAAACGAAACCGTCAGCTGTTTTCCCAACGCTCCAATCTCTTTGCAGCTCAACCTAAACCTGCCGTCTTATTACAAATTACAGACTGTTGGCTCCTGGGTTTACGTCAACGAAGTCGGATCCGGCACACGCGGTCTCATTGTGGTAAGAGTCACAAGCGGATTCAAAATCTATGACAGAAACGCACCACACATCTGTCCGGACACCAATACCACTCTGGAAGTTAAAAATGAAACCACTATTCTCTGCCCTCAGGATAACGCAGAATGGATCCTCATCACAGGCCAGCCGACAAGCGTGGCCAAGATTGCACCTAAAATGTACCCGTACAGTTTCGATGCAAACACCAATATTCTTTCTGTTTACAACTAATTATTTACAGGAGTTTTTATAATGAAAGTAGTATTACAGCGTGTTTCTGAGGCAAGTGTGCAGGTGGACGGCAAAATTGCAGGCGAGATCAGTCATGGATTGATGCTGTTGATTGGTGTTGATGAAAATGACGAAAACGCCGATGCAGACTGGCTCGTCAAAAAAGTGCTGGATGTCCGGATATTTTCTGACGAGGACGGTAAAATGAATCATTCCGTGAAAGACATCCAAGGAGAAATCCTTTGTGTAAGCCAGTTCACATTGATTTCCGACTATAAGAAAGGCAATCGCCCATCCTACATAAAAGCAGCCAGGCCAGAAAAAGCAATCCCTCTTTTTGATTATTTTAAGGACGAAATCAAAAAATCGGGTCTTAAAACCGAGAGCGGCATCTTCGGTGCAGATATGAAAGTTTCGCTGGTAAATGACGGGCCGGTAACACTCGTTCTGGACAGCAAAACCAAATTGTAACAACAGTGAAGTGTGGATTATTCCTTACCTTCGTTCATCAAAAAAAATTTAAAAATGAAGAGGATTTTAATTTATCTATTACTTGTGGTTTTCCAGTTCGGCTATTCTCAGGAAGTTCCGAAAGTTCTGAAAACCAAATTCAGCAAAGAAGCATTAGCACAAAAATTAGAGGACAAAGATGGGAAAGCTATTTCCATCAATGAAATACTGAAGCAGCACGAAGGTAAAATCCTGATTCTGGATTTCTGGGCCGGCTGGTGCAGAGACTGCCTCAAAGCTTTTCCAAAAGCAAAAGAGCTGGAAGCCAAAAATCCAAATGTCAACTTTGTGTTCCTATCATTGGAAAGATCCAAGGAAGGTTTTCTGAAAAGTCTGGACAGATTTGAAATGGCGGACAAAGAAAACTACTGGTTTTCAAGCGGCTGGAAGAATGATTTTAATAATTATATCGACCTCAACTGGATTCCGAGATACATTGTTGTAGATCAGAAATCTGCTATTGCAAAATATTATGCTATTTCACCGGATGATCCGGACATCCAGAAAACCATAGACAAGCTGACCAAATAACATTATAATCCTGGAAATTTCCGGGATTTTTTTTGATTAAATTTGTATTAAGTAAAGAATTAAGTCTTCACACTCGAATCAAAATCTAACGTCTAAAATCTCATTTCTAACCTCTAAATGGTGCAGCGCAAGATAATCCACGTCGATATGGATGCTTTTTATGCCTCTGTAGAGCAGCTCGATGATCCGAGCCTGCGCGGGAAAGCCATTGCCGTAGGTGGCGGCCACCGCGGCGTTGTGGCAGCAGCCAGTTATGAAGCGCGGAAATTCGGAGTCCGCTCTGCGATGCCCAGCAAAACAGCCAGAGAAAAATGCCCGCATCTGATCTTTGTAAAACCGAGATTTCAACGCTACAAGGAGATTTCCGGCAAAATCAGAAGTATTTTTCACGAATTTACAGATCTGGTAGAGCCTCTTTCTCTGGACGAAGCCTATCTGGATGTGACAGAAAATAAAAAAGACATCGAGTCTGCCAATGATATCGCACGGCAAATCCGAAAGAGAATTTTTGAGGAAACAGGACTGACTGCCAGCGCAGGAATTTCTGTCAACAAATTTCTGGCGAAGGTGGCTTCCGACATCAATAAACCGAATGGGCAGAAAACCATCCATCCAACCAAGATCAATGAGTTTCTGGAAAATCTTCCCATTGAGAAATTCTACGGCGTCGGTAAAGTTACTGCCAACAGAATGCATACGCTGCACATCTTCAAAGGGGCAGATCTGAAATCAAAATCTCTGGATGAGTTGGAAAAGCTGTTTGGAAAATCGGGCACCTACTATTATAATGTGGTCCGAGGCATTCACAACGGTGAAGTGAAACCCAACAGAATCCAGAAAAGTGTAGCTGTGGAAAGAACTTTCTGGGATGATATTAATGAAGATGAAGAAGTCAGTCACAAGCTGAAATCGCTTAGTCTGGAACTGGAAGAGCGCCTTGGCAAGAAAGAAATTAAAGGAAAAACGCTTACGCTAAAGATCAAATATAAAGATTTCACACTGTACACAAGGAGCAAAACTCAGGATTTCTACTTTGAAAATGCAGAAGCTTTCTACAACACCGCACAACAACTTTGGGAACTCAGACCCTTTGACAAAGCCATCCGACTGCTTGGCCTGTCGCTTTCCAACCTCAACACTGAGGAAAAAAAGCAGGTTTCAGTTCAGTTAAAAATCCCATTCGAGGAGTTCGGAAACGAATAATGGAGTGCCAGCATTAAAAAGCATCTGTTTTGCAACTTTGCTGAATGTTTTATTTGGTTTTATTAATCCGATCAGTTTTAGGCTGCTCATCGGCTTTCGCTTGGCTTGATATTTTCATAGGATGAAAAATCTAAATCAAATTAAACCTGATAAAATCTACATTCTTATGAACGGAACAATGATACAGTTTTTCCATTGGTATACCGATGGCGAATCATTCCTGTGGCAACATACAAAAGAACAGTCCCAATATTTATCCGAACTTGGAATTACCGCAGCCTGGCTGCCTCCCGCTTATAAAAGTACCAACAGCAAATACTCTGTTGGCTATGACCCTTACGATCTTTTTGACCTTGGCGAATTTGACCAGAAAGGTGCAGTCCCGACAAAATACGGCACCAAAGAACAGTATCTTCAAGCTATCAAAGCTCTGAAAGAAAATAACATTCAGGTGATTGCCGATGTGGTTCTCAATCATAAAGCAGGCGGAGATGAGCTGGAGAAATTCAAAGTAGTAGAAGTGGACGAGGAAAACAGAGAAAAGGTCATTTCTGACGTGATGGAAATCGAGTCTTACACCAAATTCACTTTTACCGGAAGAGGCGACACTTATTCCAACTTCAAATGGGACTTCACGTGTTTTACAGGCGTAGATTACGCAGAAGGCAGAGACAAAGGCATCTTTCAGATCTTCAACGATTTCGGTGAAGGATGGGATGAGATCATCGATAATGAAAAAGGAAACTATGATTATCTGATGTACAATGACATAGAACACAGAAATCCTTTCGTGCGGGAAGAGCTGAACCACTGGGGAAAATGGTACCACGACGAAACAGGCTACGACGGCGTGCGGCTGGACGCGGTAAAGCATATATCTCCAGGATTTTACAGAGAATGGCTCACGCTCTTGCGGGCAAATACCGGAAAAGACATCTTTGCGGTTGGAGAATATTGGGCGCCGGGCCTGCTCCCATTATTGGAAGCATATATAGATTCTACGGAAGGCTGCATGAGTTTGTTTGATTCATCGCTTCAGAATAATCTTCACACGGCGTCCAAAACGCCGGATTATGATTTGCGAAATATTTTCCGGGAAACACTTGTGGGTTCTCATCCGGATAAATCTGTGACCGTTGTAGACAATCACGACACACAACCGTTGCAGGCTCTGGAAGCACCCGTTGATACGTGGTTCAAACCAATAGCTTATGCTTTGATTTTATTAAGAAAAGACGGTTATCCTTGTATTTTTTATCCGGATCTTTATGGTGCGAGTTACAAAGATCAGGGAAAAGACGGTAACGAATATGAGATCTTTTTGAATAAAGTAGATGCCATAGAAGAACTCATCAAGGCGAGAAGAGATTATGCTTACGGCAATCAGAAGGATTATTTTGAAGATGCGCACTGTCTGGGCTGGATCCGCGAAGGCGATGAGGAGCATTCTGGCTGCGCAGTGGTTATCAGCAACAAAGACGCTTATCACAAGCCTATGGAAATCGGGAAAAGATACGCCGGCCAAACGTTCTACGATTACACAGGCCATCTTGATAATAAAATCACCATAGATGAAAACGGCTGGGCAGATTTCCCTTGTCCTGCAGGCAATGTAAGTGTTTGGGTAGCAGAGTAAATTGTCCGAATTATTTTTTATATTTGATTTAAATTGTTAATCAAAATCAAGATGGAAAACTCAGACAAAACGCCAAAAGTGACTGGCATCGGTGGTATTTTTTTCTTTTCCGATGATCCGAAAGCCACGAGAGACTGGTACAAAAACAATCTCGGCCTCGACACCAATGAGTGGGGATCTACGTTCCATTCCAGGAATATGAACGATCCGGATGAGATCAATCAGTTGCAATGGAGCCCGTTCAAAAGTGGGAGCAATTATTTTGCACCTTCAGGCAAGGAATTTATGATCAATTACCGCGTTCAGAATATAGAAGGTCTGGTGAAAAGTCTGAGAGAAAAAGACATTACAATCCTCGATGAGATAGAGGAATCCACTTACGGCAAATTTGTCCATATCCTGGATCACGAAGGAACTAAAATAGAACTTTGGGAACCAGCCGACAACTAATTAAATAAAAAAAAACCTCCTGAAAAGTCATCTTCTGGAGGTTTTTTATATTATATGAATTTTTATTTAATATCCGACTCCCGCCTCACCTTCACCAAGAAGTGCTTTGGCGGCAGAAGTTCCGATTCTTTTGATTCCTAATGCTATCATTTTTTCTGCATCTTCGGGCGTTTTTACACCTCCGGCAGCTTTTACGGGAAGTTGCCCGGCATTGTCCAGCATAATTTGGACACCTTCAAAGGTAGCACCATTCGGTTTTCCTCCTTCCGTCACAAAAAATCCTGTGGAAGACTTTACAAATATTTTTGAGAAATCCTTCTGCTCAAAGTTTTCCTGAGCCCATTTCCAGATACTCGCTGTCAAATCAGCAATCTGCATATCGGTGAGTGCGGCAATTTCTATAATCCATTTTACAGTTTTCCCAAAATGCAGACCCAGCTTTGTACCTTCTACAAATTCTCTTTCTACAAGACTGATGTTCCCGGCCTTGAAAGCTTCGTAGTTGATGACATAGTCCAACTCATCTACACCGTCCAGAACGGCCTGATTGGCTTCTGCGAGTTTTTCTTCCACGGTGTAAGTTCCTTCGTGGAAGCCTATCACTGTTCCTACCAAAACTTCAGAATCATTTGCAATCAAATAATCCTTGATCAATTTGACATAATTGGGACGGATCATGACCTCTTTGAAGTGGTACTTGATTGCTTCGTCTGTCAGCTCTCTTACGGTCTCAAAGGTTTGTGCCTCTGTCAAACCGGATTGCTGAGGAGTCTTGAGGTATGTTGAATCTAAATATTGACTAATTTCCATGAGTACAAAAATAAAAAAAGGATACAAATAATCTGCATCCTTTTATAATTATATGATTTTTTATCACACTTTCAGCTGTCTGCTGATACTTTGCTCAAGCGAGATAAAGGTTTCTGTTCTTGTAACACCTTTCAGTTTCTGGATTTTGTTCAGAATCTCCATCAGGTGATCATTGTCCTTGCAGAGCACTTTCAGGAAAATGGTATAATTACCTGTTGTGTAATGTGCTTCTACCACTTCATTTACCAGATTTAGATTTTTGATCGCATCCTGATAATGGCTTGGCTGCTCCAGAAAAACACCGATGTAGGAAACCACTTTGTAACCAATCTTTCTTGGATTTAGGAATGAAATAGAGTTTTCTATCACACCTGCCTGCTCCAGTTTTTTTATTCTCTGATGTACTGCAGTTGTAGAAATCCCTACGTGTTTGGAAATATGTGCAAGAGAAGTTTTTGCATTATCCATCAGCATATAGACTATTTCTTTGTCGACTCCGTCTAGATGATAACCGGATTCAGATGCACTTTTCATATATAATAGATTTTAAAGTTTAAATATAATTAAAAATGAATAAGTAAAACAATTCGTTGAACACTTTATATTATGTCCCGAATCGTTATCTCTTACTATTTAATTACAATAATCGTTTATTGTTTTTTATTTGAATGTAAAAATATAGAAAATTATATGAAATATAAAAATATATTGCATTTTATTTTCCAAACTAACATAAAAAAGGTTTATTTTATACCCTAAAGATGTATTTCGCTATTCTCCACTTTCGGGGAAACCAATTTGTAACCAAGTTTAGCATTTTTTGATATATTGATACAAATATCATTATAACAAATTGAAAGCCAAAATGATGCGGTTATTAAATTTATGAAGTTAAAATTATATTTTGAATGGTTAAAAAATGATATATTTAAAACCTTATATATAGACCAATGAAAAAATTTTACAACCTGATCGCAGTCTTCATTGCGATCCTCAGTTTTGCGCAGACGCAGACGGTCACTTCGGCCATCAGCCCAGCCGCATTCAATGAAGATGAATCGATTACCATTACCTTTAATGGCAGCAGCATCAATGAATCTACCTGGGGCGTCACCAACAATGCGCTCTACTTATGGACCTGGTCCTATGACCTGAATGATGCAAATAGCGTAGACTGTCCCACCAATGGTGCCTGGACATCTTCCAGCGAGACCAACCGTCTGACCTACAATGCGGGCACAGACACTTATACTATCACCTTCATTCCCAAGACATTCTACAACAGAACAGGCTTGGGTAGAATAGGGTTCCTGCTGAAAACAAAGACAGGCAACGGACAGTCGCAGGATAAATATGCTGAAGTGGGAAGATTCCAGTTTACAACGACTTCTCCAAAAAATGGCTCAACCAGTTTTGTAAGTCCGGGAGGCTCTTATCCCATTTCTTATGGAACGTCCATCCCTTCCAACTTCGAGTTAAAAGCAAATGGCACAACGGTTTATACGGCGACCAATGTCACGAGTATGTTCAGGGCTTATCCTGTGACTGCGGACAGCCAGATGGAAGTGACTGCTACCAGCGTTGCAGACGGATCTGTTTTGAAATCAAATTTTACTCTGACTGTAACTCCAACGGTACAAACTGCTGCTATCCCTGCTTATATGGGTACAAAACAAGGCATCAATTATGATCCTTCTGATCCAACAAAAGTGGGACTTTCCCTCTATGCACCAAACAAAAATTTTGTACACGTCATTGGAAGTTTTAACAACTGGACTGTCTCCAGCAACTATGTGATGAAGAGAGACACTCATGATTCCAATCTATTCTGGATAGAGATTACAGGGCTTACACCGCAGCAGATCTACACTTTCCAGTACCGGACAAATGATGCGATCAAAGTGGCGGATCCGTACTCAACGATGGTTCTCTCTCCGGATGACGATCCTTCAATCCCTGCTGGCACATATCCTGGATTGCCAACATATCCTGCCGGACAGCAGTATGACGTTTCTGTGATTCAAACGGCAAAGCCTGCATACAATTGGAATATCACAAACTTCCAGAAACCTGCAAAACAAAACCTTATAGTGTACGAAGTCTTGGTTAGAGATTTCACCGCCGCTCAGAACTGGCAGGGAATGATTGACAAAATTCCGTATATCAAAGGACTGAACGTCAATGCCATAGAACTGATGCCGGTGATGGAATTTGACGGCAACAATTCGTGGGGATACAACCCGGGGTTTCATATGGCCTTGGACAAAGCTTACGGAACTCCGGAAAAATTCAAAGAATTTATTGACAAATGCCACCAAAATGGTATTGCTGTAATCCTGGATGTGGCATTGAATCACGCTACCGGAAGATCGCCACTTGAAAGACTGTGGTCTACAAGTACAGACGGAAGCTACGGCGGTGTTGCAGCCAACAATCCTTATTTCAATCAAACTGCAACCCATGCTTACAGTGTTTTTTATGACTTCAACCACTCAAAACCAGAAACAAGATATTATGTCAACAGAGTGCTGGAGCAATGGATCAAAGAATACAAAGTAGACGGATTCCGTTGGGATCTTACGAAAGGTTTTACACAGAACTGTACAGCATCAGACGAAGGCTGCACCGGATCTTACCAGCAGGACAGAGTAGATGTTTTGAAGTTGTATTCTGACTATCAATGGTCTTATGACCCGACTTCCTATATCATTTTTGAACATTTGGGCGGCGATCAGGAAGAAAAAGAATGGGCAAACTATAAAGTGGCCGAAGGCAAAGGCGTAATGATGTGGGACAATCTCACAGGCGCATTTGGACAGAACACAATGGGTTACGATACCAACAGCAACTTCAACAGAATTGATTTTGAAAACCATACGTTCAGCGACAGAAGAAATATAAGCTACGGCGAAAGCCACGACGAGGAGAGACTGATGTTCAAAAATATCACTTACGGCAACGGTTCCGTAAAAACATTAGCTACAGCATTAGAAAGACAAAAAGCCTACGGCGCTGTTTTCTTGACAGTTCCCGGTCCTAAAATGATCTGGCAGTTTGGAGAACTGGGTTACGAATTCAGTATCAACAGATGTGAAAACGGAACCATCAGCAATGACTGCAGAACATCTCCAAAACCGGTAGCTTTTGCATTGGGCTACGACACAGATGCCTCCAGAAAAGCCATCTATGATATCTGGTCAAAAATATTGGCTATCAGACTATCCAGTCAGGTTTTCGACACTACCACTTTTACCGTAGAATCAGGAAATCTTTTACCTAAAATTTACATTTGGAATGATGCGCTTGCGGCAACCACACTCAAAAACGTGATTGTTGTGGCCAACTTTACTACAACAGCTCAGACTGTGACGCCTAATTTCCCTTACTCAGGATCTTGGTATAATCTGATGGACAACACTTCAATGTCAGCCAGTGCGGCTACAACAGTGGTTCTTCAACCGGGAGAATTCAGGATTTATGGGAATCAGACTGCTTTGGCTACAGACGAATCTAAAATTGATGCCAACAAAACATCACTTCAGATCGTCCAGAATCCTGCAAAAGATCTTCTAAAAATCAGATACAGCAAAGCCAAAAACGGACAAATCAACGTTTTCGACATCAATGGAAAACTGGTAAAATCATTCGCATTGAAATCCGCAAAAGGAGACGAAACATTCTCTATAAACGGTTTGAATGCAGGTATCTACATGGTTCAGTTGAAGTCAGACGAAGGTTTGGCAGTTTCCAAACTGATCGTAAAATAGCAAAACCTTACTTTTATAAAATGAAATCGCCCCGAAACAATCGGGGCGATTTTTTTATTTTTCAGATATCATTTTCAGCTTTTCCAGACCTTCTGAGAAGGATTTGTTCATTTGCCGGGTCATCAGCGGTTTCATTGGTTTATAAACCGTTTCGATATCATAATCAATGGTCCAGGTAGCTTTCGTTCCGGAACCTTGCGCTGCAAGAATAAGGTCAGAAGTTGCCCTATCATCCATTGGTTTGAGGAAATGCATACTTGTCGCCACCCGCTCGCCGGGAACGATTGCTGTGATTTCCTGCTCACCTTCGCCCACATCATCATTCCCTTTCCACGTGTAGCCGTCACCAACTGCGCCAGCAGTTCCTTTGTAGGTCACCTTTAGATTCGGATCCATTTTCATCCACGGATTCCAGGTGTTGAAAGCTTTCATAGAATTCACATTCTGCCACACTTTCTCTTTCGCAGCGTTGATCGTCACGCTCTGTTCGTTGTGACATTTGCTGTCAAAAAACAACATTGCAAGGAGGCAGTAAGCCACCAATAGACCCAGGATAACTCCCAGGATTTTTAGAAATTTTTTCATAATAAGTATAGTTTAAGTTCATAACAAATCTAAAAATAATTTAAACACAAAAACTTTTCCTACGACAATATTTCATTAATGATATAATTTGGGCGCCTTAATCCGTCTTCCACTCCCGCTATTTTTTTATTGCTTAGAAAGCGGGTCAATCAATAGAAATGTCAGACATCGCAATAAAAAAATGAGCTCCGTTCAAGCCGGGGCGCAATTTTGTCATACTTTTAAGTTTAGGTACTAAATTTGTGATTTCAACAACATTAGAAAAGGCTTCGACTCCGCTCAGCCTTACATTAATATAAACAGTAAGTATTAAAAGTGTCACTCTGAGCGGAGTCGAAGAGCTTTAATATTAAATCATAAAGCCTTGTCAAGGTTTGAAACCTTGACAAGGCTCAAAACCATCAACCATCAACTATCAACTATCAACTATCAACTATCAACAAAATTATGAATCCACTATTAGAAAAATTCAACACAAAATATACCTCATCACCGTTCAGCGACATCAAAGAAGAACATTATCTTCCCGCTTTCCAGGAATTAGTTAAGGTTGCGGAGAATGAAATCGACGAAATCACCAACAATCCGGAAGCGCCAACATTCGAAAACACAATCGAGGCAATGGCTTTTTCCGGCGAACAACTGGACAGAGTTTCCAACATATTCTTTAATATCAATTCTGCCGAAACCAACGACGAAATTCAGAAAATTGCACAAGACGTTTCGCCACTTCTGACCGAATTCTCATCCAAAATTTCTCAAAACGAAAAACTGTTTGAAAGAATAAAAATTGTTTACGATCAAAAAGACAACTTGTCATTGAACGAAGAACAAAAAATGCTGCTGAATGAAACTTACAAAGGTTTTGTGAGAAGCGGTGCTTTATTAAATGAAGAAGACAAAAAGAAACTGGAGAAAATCAATATGGATTTGTCCATCAAATCGCTTCAGTTCGGACAAAATGCTTTGGCGTCAACCAATGCTTATTTCAAGCACATCAAAGACAAAGAAGAACTGAAAGGAATTCCCGAAGCGATTCTTGCCCAATACGAAGAAGATGCAAAAGAAAAAGGTTTGGACGGTTACGTGATTACACTTCAATATCCAAGTTTTCTTCCCGCACTGACTTACGCAGAAAACCGTGAACTCAGAAAAGAATTGGCTTTGGCAAACGGTAAAAAATCCTTTGACGGCGGCGAATTTGACAATCAAAACCTCATCAAAGAAATCGTAAAACTTCGTCAGGAAAAAGCGGAATTGTTGGGTTATAAAAATTACGCAAATTTCGTTCTTGAAGAAAGAATGGCAAAATCGCCTGAGAAAGTTTTTGAATTCCTGAATGAACTGTTGGACAAAGCAAAACCTTTCGCTCAAAAAGAAATTGAAGAACTTAAATCTTTAGCAAAAGCTGACGGAATCGAAGAAATCCAAAGTTACGACCACGCTTTTTATGCTGAAAAACTAAGGAAACAGAAATTCGATATTGATGACGAAGAACTGAAACCCTATTTTCAACTGGAGAAAGTTCAGGAAGCAGTTTTTGGACTGGCAGGCAAATTATTTGGCTTAGAATTCAAGGAAATCAATGATGTTCAGAAATACCACGAAGATGTAAAGACTTACGAGATTTTTGAGGTTGGAAGCGGGAAGTCGGAAGATGGAAAGGCAGAAAAAGTCTTCGACTCCGCTCAGACTGACAACGCAAAGCAAGAAGCCAAAAGCCAATCGCTAAAAGCAATTCTTTACGTCGATTATCATCCTCGAAAAGGAAAACGTGCCGGCGCCTGGATGACCAGTTATAAAAATCAGTATAAAAAAGACGGCGAAAATTCACGTCCGCATATTTCTGTGGTCTGCAACTTCACAAAACCGACGAAAGACACACCAAGTTTGTTGACTTTCCAGGAAGTGACCACGCTTTTCCACGAATTTGGTCACGCACTTCACGGCGTTTTGGCAGACACGCAATATCCAAATCTTTCCGGAACATCAGTGAAATGGGATTTTGTAGAATTGCCATCTCAGTTTTTGGAAAACTTCTGCTACGAACCGGAATTCCTGAAAACCTTCGCCAAACATTATCAAACCGGAGAAATTTTACCAGACGAAAAAATCGAGAAATTATCTCAAAGCAAATCTTTTATGGAAGGCTACCAAACAATGAGACAGGTTGGTCTCGGATTGCTGGATATGGCATTTCATTCCAGTGTTTCGGAATACGAAGTGACGGACGTTAAAGAGTTTGAAAATCATTTTACAAAAGCGACGCAAATCTACCCTTCAAATCCGGAAACTGCGACGGCACCGAGTTTTTCACATATTTTCCAGGGTGGATATTCGGCAGGATATTATTCTTACAAATGGGCTGAAGTTTTGGATGCAGATGCGTTCCAGTATTTCAAAGAAAATGGAATCTTCAATCCTGAAATTGCCGCGAAATATAAAGTTCTTCTTTCATCCGGCGGAACCAAAGATCCGATGGAATTATACAAAAACTTCCGTGGAAGCGAACCGAAAGTGGAGAGTCTCTTGAAAAGAGCGTTTGGATAAAAAATTTAAGTTTGAGATCTGAATATTCAGTTCTCAAATTTTTTCTAAATTCTAACTTCTTAATTCTAACTTCTATTTTAATGACTTGTCCCTGCTGTTCCGGAAAACCCTACGACAATTGCTGCAAACCTTATCACAAAAAAGAAAAATTCCCGCCAAGTGCGGAAGCTTTGATGCGTTCTCGTTTTTCAGCTTTTGCAATTCCTAACGGCGAATATCTTTGGGAAACCACTTCGCCTGGAAAACGGAAATTTCATAATAAGAAAAGCCTTCAGGACTTGGGCGAAATCAATGATTGGACGAAATTGGAAATCGTGGATACGCCGTCAATGAATAAGGTGGAATTCAAAGCGTTTTATACGGATGAAGATGGAAATCCGCAGGTTCATCACGAATTATCAACCTTCAAAACGATACAAAATCGCTGGTATTATGTGAGCGGAATATTTCTGGAATAAAAAAACTTAAAGTAAACCCCTTTTCTTCTTCTGTCTCAAAACATACAGGTACAAACTTTCAACTTTTGCCCTTGCCCAATCGGTTTTTCTGAGGAATTTCAGTGAGGAATTGATGCTGGGATTATCAGCATTGAAACATCGGATGTTGATCTGTTTTCCCAATTCTTCGAAACCATCGTAATAATCTACCAATTCTTCCAAAATAGCGTCGAGTCTTTTGCCGTGTAAAGGGTCTTTCGAAGTTTGTTCCATTTTGTAAAATTATCAAATTAATCTTCAAAAACGGAAATTCTGATTGTTTAGATTTCATATATTTGATTATAAATCAGAAAAATGAAAATCCTAACTTTTATTATCCTTTTATTTTCGACAATGTCTAATGCTCAGGACTTCGCCAATTTCGGCAGATATCAAAAACAAAATCAAGAAGTGAAATCTAAAACAACAACGCCAAACTCTGTATTTATGGGCGATTCTATCACAGAAGGCTGGTTTGCGACGGATCCGGAATTTTTCACCAAAAACAATTTTGTTGGCAGAGGAATTGGCGGCCAAGTCACTTCGCAGATGCTTTTGAGATTTAGGGAAGATGTGATTTTATTAAAACCAAAACGCGTCATTATCCTCGCTGGAACTAATGATATTGCAGAAAATCAAGGTCCGATTTCGTTGGATAAGGTTTTCGGAAATATTGTTTCGATGGTAGAATTGGCGAAAGAAAATAACATCAAAGTGATTCTTTGTTCAGCACTTCCCGCTTACGATTTCCCTTGGAGAAAAGGAATGATGCCCGCTGACAAAGTGATTGCATTAAACGGAATGATAAAAGATTATGCAAACAAAAATAACATTACTTACATCGATTATCATACACCTTTGAAAGACGACAAAAACGGTTTGCCCAAAGAAATTGCCGAGGACGGAATTCATCCGAACAAATTAGGGTACGAAAAAATGGAAGCCATCCTAATGAAAAATCTGAAATAATGAACCTTGAAGCATTAAAATTCCCAGTCGGAAAATTTCAAAAACCAGAATCAATTACGAAGGAAATCATTGATTCTGCCATTTATGAAATTCAAAATTTTCCAAATCTTGTGAAAGCTGAAATCGAAAAGTTGGATGAGAAAGATTTAAATCTAAGGTACAGACCAGAAGGCTGGACGATCTCGCAAGTAGTCCACCATTGCGCGGACAGCCATATCAACAGTTATGTGCGATTCAAATTGGCTCTGACGGAAGATCTGCCAACCATCAAACCTTACGAAGAAAGTCTTTGGGCAGAATTGCCGGATAGTAAGCTTTCGCCATTTGTTTCTTTGAATTTGCTGGAAGCTTTGCATGAAAGATGGGTTTTCATTTTGAAAAGTCTTTCCGATGAAGATTTAAACAAAGAATTCATTCATCCGGAACAGTCGGAGAAGATTTCGCTTAAAGAGAATATTTTGATTTATAGCTGGCATTGCCAGCATCATTTGGCTCATATTCGTCAGGCGAAGGAATTGAGATTTAATTAGAACTTTAAAATTAATTATGAAAAAGACCATCCCACTTTTATTCTGCCTTACATTGTGCGTTGTTTCATTGGCTCAAAATAAGATTGATACCGATTTGGAAAAATGTTTAGCAAAGGATAATTCTACGGCTGGTCAACGAAGCTGTATCAATTCTGCCCGAGATTCCTGGGACAAAGAACTCAATAAATCTTATCTTTCACTAAGCCAAAAACTTTCTAAAACCGGAAAAAAGGAATTGGTGGAAGCACAGAGAAGCTGGATTCTCTTCCGCGATTCTGAATTCAAATTGATTGATAAATACTATTTCGATGTCAAAAAAGGAACACTATTTTACGTCATCGCAGAAAATAAAAAGCTGGAAATTGTAAAGGAAAGAGCTTTGCAGATTGAGGAATATGTGGAACAGTTAGATTATTGATTTTCTAAAAATGATTTAATGATTATAACTGCAGAAATTATTAGTCGACCAGATTCTGGCGAATATGCGGAAAGGATATACGATGTTGAAAGTGCGTGGAATTCGCAGTCCTGGACATTTGTTAGATTTACAAATGAGAATTATGAGCAATGGTGTGGACAATTCCGGGGAGAAAGAAGAAGGGTAGCAATTTCAGAAATCTCAAAGAGAGTTCTAGTATTAACTTCAGATTACCTGTTTTCTATTGATTTGAACAGTAGTGATTTAATTGAATATGATGATAGACCTGGATATATAAATTTAACTACAATTAATGATGGAAATTTTCTTGTGTCAGATTACTATAATATTACCAAAATCTTAGATAAATTAAGCGATACGAAACACATTGAAAGTCCAATTCAAATGGACTTGATTAAATTTGAATTGTGGGATGGAAATTATTTAAATTTCAGCTGTGACGAATTTTTAAACTGGGATAGACATTTAAAAATGAGATATAATTCAAAAACTGACGAGGTCACAATACTATAAATTTTATAAATGATTTACAGACATATTTCTTTCTTTTCAAATCTTCTAATATTCCTCTCGAAAAGTGTATTTTTAGGCAAAATTTTTAGCAATGATCTACGGAATCGATACGCTCGGCTATCAGGATGTTTTGGAAATAGCAAAAAATCCATCGCTTGCAAAACTCAGTGAAAAATCAAGAGAACAAATTATAAAATCGCAGCAGAATGTTCAGGACATTGTAGCTTCTGACCGAACGGTTTACGGTATCAACACAGGATTTGGACCACTTTGTGATACCAAAATATCAGAATCGGAAACGGCGCAACTTCAGCACAATTTGATTATTTCTCACGCTGTTGGCGTTGGAAAACCAATTCATAAGAACATTTCGAAAATAATGATCATTGCCAAGATCCACGCTTTGTCGAAGGGATTTTCGGGCGTTTCATTAGATGTGATCGAACGTCTGATATTGATGCTGGAAAAAGATATCATTCCGGCTGTTCCGGAGCAAGGTTCTGTCGGTGCTTCGGGAGATTTGGCGCCTTTGGCACATTTGGTCTTGCCACTTTTAGGTCTTGGCAAAGTTTGGGAAAATGATAAAACGGTTGAGACTTCAATAGTTCTCGAAAAGCACAACATTCAACCTTTGAAACTGGGGCCTAAAGAAGGTTTGGGTTTGATTAATGGAACTCAATTTATCTTAGCTCACGCCATTGTCGGACTTTCCAAATTCGAATATCTTCTGGATCTTGCAGATTTGACTGCAGCAATGAGTCTGGAAGCTTACCGAGGTTCCGCAAGTCCTTTTAAGAAAGAGTTGCACGACATTCGTCCATTTGACGGCAGCCGAAAAGTAGCCGAAAGAATGCGAAATTTCCTGAAAGATTCCGACAATCTGAAGTCTCACGAATTTTGTGACCGCGTGCAGGATCCTTATTCTATGCGTTGTGTGCCGCAAGTTCACGGCGCGAGCAGAAATGCCTTTGAACACTTAAAACAAATGGCAGATACGGAACTCAATTCCGTCACCGATAATCCAATTATTTTGAGCGCAGAAGAATCCATTTCCGGCGGAAATTTCCACGGACAGTTGATGGCTTTGCCTTTGGATTATTGTGCATTAGCTGCGGCAGAATTAGGAAATATCTCAGACAGAAGAAGTTATCTTCTATTGGAAGGAAAATACGGTTTACCGAAATTATTAGTCGAAAGCTCTGGTCTTAATTCCGGCTTTATGATTCCGCAATACACAAGTGCAGCGTTGGTCACAGAGAACAAAACGCTTTGTTTCCCGGCTTCCGCAGATTCTATACCGACAAGTTTAGGACAAGAAGATCACGTTTCTATGGGCAGTATTTCAGGACGGAAATTCAATCAGATCCTTGGAAATCTTGAAAACATTTTGGCAATTGAATTGATGTTCGGAGCGCAAGGTTTGGAATTCAGACGACCTGCAGTTTGCTCGGATATTGTTGAGAAAAATTATGCAATCATTCGTTCTGTAGTTCCGAAATTGGAAAATGACAGATTGATTGGCGAGGATATTTTGAAAATTGCTGATTTGATTAGAGAAAGGAAATTAGTTGTGAATTAAATGAATTATCACAAAGGCGAATAATTTATTTAATTCTAATGTTTATAAGTCGCAAATGTCAATCTTTTGCGGCTTTTCTTTTAATTAATAATGAAATTTCACCTTTGCGATTATAAAAACATTACAATCAATTCCCAAACTGATAATCCAACGGCAGCATTTTCGAAATATTCTGACGGGAAAAATCGCCTTCCAAAATCAACTGATCCGGCTCGGAAGAAAGACCTTCTTTGAAAATTTCGAATTCCATAGCTTCGGGATGGATGAAAGATGATTGTGTCACAACACCAGCAGATTTGACGAATTCTCCTTTTTTAATTTCATAATAGTATTTCTGATAATTGACCTGAAGCAAATCTTCAAAGTCAATAAATAATCTGTCGTCTTTTCTTTTCGTAAAATCCGATTCTTTCATTTTGATCTTGAGAATTGCCATCACAAATTCGGTATTTTTCATTTTCTTTTGTGAAATAGCCTCCAACTCATCTGTCCAGGGAAGCGTTGAATTTTTCTGTGATTTTACAATTTCGAAATGATCATTAAGCCTCTGCAGCTCAGCTTCCGTTGGATAAGCAGGATTTGGAATTCTTCTGGCGTGATTGACAGTAAAGCCTTCTTTTTCCAGTTCGTTGTTGTAGAGACTTCTCAGGAAATGCATCATACTTCCCTTATACGCATTCATCCGGTTCAGAACAATTTCTTTTCTGAAACTTGTTTCTTTAAAGAATGAAGTGCCAAGGTAACTCGTACTTTTTGTCTTAAAATCTGCCTCAAAATTGATCAAATTATATTGGATTGTATAACCCAATTTTTTATTTTCGATGATCAAAGTTTCCGGCGCTTTTACTTTCAAAAACTGGTTTTTCTTATCATATGAAAACCTGAGCATTCGTTGGTTTTTAATTCTAATATCGTCCCTGTCCAATCCAATAAACTGATCCAGAAAATAATTAATAAAATCTTTGTAAGCCTGCTCTGTGTACGGAACAATTACGACTTCTTCAATGTCACTGACCTTATTGATAATGACTTTTACCGACTTCCCGATTGCTTTGTCAACCGGAAAAATACTGGTTTCGTAACTGTCTTTTTGAAAAATTAAATTGCCGCTTTTCTGACTATGAATATCCAGCGTGAAACTTCCGTCACTCGTAGAAATTGTTGAGATCTTTGTCCCGTCCAGATAGACATTGACGTCGGAAATGGCTGAACCGCTTTCCGTCTGGATTTTTCCCGAAATAGTTTGCGAATAAAGAAATAAAGTTCCAAAGAAGAATATTAAAAATTGTAAAAACCGCACTTTAGATATTTGAACTTCGAATTTAATAAATAAAAAAGGATTTCGCCGAGATATGCATTAAACCACAAAAGGCACAAAAGTTATGATATTTTTAGGTTTTTCAAGAGTTTACAAAAGGAAAAATTTCTAATGTCGAATTTTGAAAGCAAACCCATAAAGTATTGGAATTCAACAAATCGCACTTGATCGGCTTCACGGAGCGGTTGATTGGCTTCACGGAGCGCTTGAACGCATTCACGGAGCGGTTGATGGCTCCAACTAACTGCTTGGACGCCTCAACTAAGCGGTTGGACGACATAACGGAATGGTTTTCCAACGCAACGATGTAGTTTTTTATCTCAATTGAATGCTTGAACGTCGCAAAAAAAGGGTTTTTGCTCTAAAATACCGGATTTGGCTTTCGACTTAATAATTCAATCTATGTTTTAAAATCCCAGATGGAACAAAATAAATCCATCAACATATTAAAGTTCCGCAGGAGCCTGACGATGAGTGTGATTATCAGGTCGCTCCTACGGAGCTTTTTGTTTGGTTATATTATGTTATCTATTAACAGATTGCTCCGCTGGAGCATTTAGAAAAAATTTATCTAATTCTAATTAATGTCATCCGAGAAACGCCATAAATCCCTAGACCAAATAATTGAATAGAAATTTAAAATCTCGGAGGGATAACCTGATAATTGAAAATAAAAGTCCCATCAACATATTAAAGCTCCGTAGGAGCGGTCTGACGATGAGTGTGATTATCAGGTCGCTCCTACGGAGCTTTTTGTTTGTTTATCTGATGTTATCTATTAACAGATTTCTCCGCTGGAGCATTTTGGAAAAAATTTATCCAATTCTAATTGATGTCATCAAAGAAACGCCATAAATCCATAGACCAAATAATTGAATAGAAATTTAAAATCCCAGAGGGATAACCTGGTAGTAGAAAATAAAAATCCATCAACATATTAAAGCTCCGTAGGAGCGGTCTGTTAATTAAATTCATTATCAGGTCGCTCCTACGGAGCTTTTTGTTTGTTTATCTGATGTCATCTATTAACAGATTGCTCTGCCAGAGCATTTTAGAAAAAAAATTATCCAATCTTTAGCGAAGTCATACTCAGAGAACCACCAATCAAAGAATCGTTGAATAACGAAAGGTCTTCCGATTTATCTTTCAGTCCGAGATTGTAAATTAATGGTAAATAATGATCGGGTGTCGGAACAGCGTATTGCAGGAACGTTCCCTGTTTCTGATAATCAATGAGTTTCTGGAAATCGCCATCCAGAAGCCAGTTGTTGGTTTTCTCCCGGGCTTCTATCGCCCAATCCCAGCCGGCGCCAACGGTATCAATATTTTTCCAATCGATCAATCTAAGGTTGTGAACGATGTTTCCGCTTCCGATAATCAAGATTCCTTTTTCCCTGAGTTTAGATAATTTCTTGGCTAATTCAAAGTGATATTGTGGCGGTTTTGTATAATCGATACTCAACTGAATGACCGGAATATCCGCATCGGGATAAAGATGCCGAAGAACCGACCACGCGCCATGATCCAATCCCCAATTGTGGTCTTCTTCTACCAAAACAGGAGATAATAATTCTGCAGTTTCTTTGGCCAATTCAGGATTTCCTTTTGCGGGATATTGGACATCAAATAAGGCTTGCGGGAAACCTCCAAAATCGTGAATGGTCTTGGGAAGTTCCATCGCAGTGACAAAGGTTCCGTTGGTAAACCAATGCGCCGAAATACAAATGATGGCGTTCGGTTTTGGGATTTCTTTGCTGATATTCCGGAAACCCTGCACAAAGATATTTTCTTCGATAGCATTCATGGGAGAGCCGTGTCCCAGGAATAGAACGGGCATCTTTTGGGTGGTTTTGAAGTTGTCGGAGATGTTGGAGAGATCGTTGAGGTTCATTTTTTTGTAAAAAGTAAAATGTATTGATGTAAAATGTATTTTATTTTCTCGCAGATTTGGCGAATTGAACAGATTTTTGAAACATTATTTTGTCATTCCGGAGGAATCTCAAAAGTTTAGATTCCTACGGAATGACAAAACTGGGTTTTATGCTGACTGTTGATTTGTATTGAAAACCGCAGCCCGACTTTAACGGAGCTCTTTTTGTGAGGAGGAACGACGAGCAAAAAAGCGGGAGTGGAAGGCGGATAAAGCTGCCCAAATCACTACAATTAAAATTAAAAAGCGTGAACAAAGTTGCCCTTGTTCACACTTCAAAAAACTCAAACTATAAAAAATACTATGATGTATTATTGTTTTACGAACTGCAGTTCTCCTGCAATTTTCACGTCTTCGCTTACCATCACACCGCCTGTTTCCAGTGCTGCGTTCCAAGTCAATCCGAAGTCGCTTCTTTTGATTTTTCCTTCGAAAGAGAAGCCTGCTTTTGTGTTGCCCCAAGGATCAGAATTGATTCCACCAAAGTCAACGTCTAAAGTAATTTCTTTTGTCATCCCGTTCAATGTTAGGTTTCCTGTTATCTCTCCATTTAAAGCAGTTGCTTCAAAAGTGATTTTTGGATTGGCTTCTGCATTGAAGAATTCTGCAGATTTTAAGTGTGTATCTCTGTCTGCATTGTTGGTGAAGATAGAATCTGTATCGATGTAAGCTGAAACTTTTGCATTTGCAAATGTGTCATCCTCTGCTTCGATCTCTGCGTTGAAATTGGTGAATTCTCCTTTTACGTTGGAGATCATCAGGTGTTTTACTTTAAAAGTAATTTCGCTGTGTGTTGGGTCTAGTAACCATTTAGTTGCCATAATTGTAATATTTTGTTGTTAATGTTATTGTTTTGTCAATTTTATACTGCAAATGTATGGCACTTAGCAGTCCGATCTCATTGATGTAGGTTAAGAAGTAATTTTTTGTGATTTTTTTAACGGTTGATTGCTTTCGGCACAAAGATTTCTTTCAAGCTGACAATGAAAAAACTTTCTTTTTTACTTGTATTTTCCAGTGTTTTCTATCTTTCTCAGAAGAAAGATTCTGCAGCATTAATTTCTGAAGTAAGGATTGATGCTTATAAAAAGCCGGTTTCCTTCATCGCATCTACCAAATCGGTTTCTGTGGTTTCTGAAAATTTGCTTTCTCAGAATCCGCCAGACCGTTTGCTGGAATCTATCAATCAAATTGCGGGTGCGAGAATGGAAGAGCGTTCGCCGGGAAGTTACAGGATTGCAGTGCGCGGCAGTTCTTTGCGGTCGCCGTTTGGTGTTCGGAATGTGAAAGTTTATCTGGATGATTTTATTTTGTCCGATGCTTCGGGAAATACCTATTTTAATCAGATTTCGCCGGATTTGATTCACAAAATTGAGATTTACAAAGGTCCGGAAAGTGGTGATTTTGGTGCGGTGACTGGCGGAACATTATTGCTTAAAACTCAGAATTCTGATGACTTGTCTTTGAATCTTTCGTCGGGAAGTTATGGGACTTTTAATGAAAGCATTAATTTTTCAAAGCAATTGAGAAAGCACTTTTTCCAGGTTTATCAAAATTATTACAGAACAGATTCTTACCGCGAACAGTCGAAGGTCGAACGGAAACAAATCTTTATCAAGGATAATTTTAAATATTCTGACAAAGGCGAACTGAAAGCGATGCTACTCTTTTCCGATTTGGATTATGAAACGCCTGGCGGATTGACTTTGGCGCAAATGGAAGCCAACCGAAAACAGGCCAGACCGTCAACGGCATCACTTCCCGGAGCGAAAGAACAGGACGCAGGAATTCGGAACAAAATGGTTCTGGCCGGACTTTCCAATCAATATCAATTGACTGCTGGACTTTCGCATTTTGTTTTGGTTCAGGGTTCTTATGTGGATTTTGAGAATCCATTTATTACCAATTTCGAAAACCGATTTGAAAGTAATTATGCATTGAGAACACATTTCAATTATGAAAAAAATTGGAATAAGGTTTCTGCGGAATGGCGTTTAGGTTACGAAGGGGCGACCAATCCTATTTATATTAAAAACTTTGATAATAATCGTGGAACAGAAGGAAATCCTCAGAACTTTGACAAGCTGAGAAACAATTCCGGATTCTATTTTCTGTCACAGAAACTGAATTTTAATGAGCGGTTATTTACTGATATTTCTATTAGCTTAAATTCAAATGCTTACAAATGGGAAAAGATTTTTCCGACTTCTGAAACGGGAAATGTAAAGTTCAAAAATCAATGGTTGCCGAATTTTGGGATGACTTATGTTTTGGATAAAGGATTTTCTGTGAGAGGGAAAATTGGGAAAGGAAATTCGGCGCCGACGAATGAGGAGATTCGCTCTTCCAATCAGGAATTCAATTTCAATCTGGTTCCGGAATATGGCTGGAATAAGGAAATTGGCGTGAGGAAACAGTTTGGAAATACCGTTTTTGTGGAACTGAATTATTTTGATTTCCGAATGAAAGATGCGATTGTAAGAAGGCAGAATGAAGCTGGACAAGAATATTTTGTGAATCGAGGAAATACGGTTCAGAAAGGCTGGGAATTCCTGTTGGAGTCGAAGCGGTTTGATTTGAAGAATAAAGTTTTGAGTCATTTCAAATTCAGATTTTCGGGAAGTATTTATGATTTTAAATTTAAAAATTACGTCCAGGGAAATTCTGACTTTTCTGGAAATGCTTTGACCGGCGTTCCGAAAACCACTATCAACAGTTTGCTGAACTTCACTTTTTTCAAAAAATTATCCGTCGATTATTCTCAATTTCTGACTTCAAGAATTCCGTTGACAGACTCGAATTCTGCTTGGTCAGAACCGAGTTTGGTTTCAAATATCCAATTCCGATATCCAATTGTTTTTGAAAAGTCAAAGTTGGATTTGTTTTTCCAAATTCAGAATTTGTACAATACGGATTATGTGTTGGGATTTGACATCAATGCGTTTGGAAACCGGTTTTACAATCCTGCGGCGAAGCGGAATTTTGTTGTCGGCGCGACTATTCAATTGTAATTTTAACTAACAAAATACTTTCTCGCAAATTTTGCTGATTACGCAGATTCATTTTATCATCTTAATCTGCTCGATTTGCAAAATCTGCGAGAGCTTTAAAACTTTTCAGTCAAATATTTCCAATAACGTTTCGGAACATGCTGGACGTGGAGTTTAATATTTTTCCGTTCCTTAATATTCGTTTTCGTAAAATAGCTTTTCCAAAGTTCCTGATAATTGATTTCTTCCTCGTGGAATTTCTGCTGGTATTGATTCAAATTGAATGACGAATCCGGGTAGAAAAATTCACAGTTTTCGAGATCGTAAAACAATCCGTAATGCCGCTTGAGATCGTAAATCATCCATTTCTGATCAGCGTATCGATCCTTAAAATGTTTTCTGATCAAAGGCAGAACATCAAAATCCGGGTCTATTTTGGCAAAATAAATACCGTCAGTCATCTTCTCAAATCTGACGAATGCCGTCATACGGTGTCTTTCCCGACTGACGGATTTACAAATTTTTGAGATTTGAAGAATATCATCATTGGCGAAATTCTGCAAAACATTATTCTCAGGATTTTTGATGGATTGTTGGATTGCGGAAAAAATCAAATCTTCAGATTCCGGAAGTTCTGAGAGGAAAACCATTAGCAATTGTTTAATTCCTGATTTTCCAATGCTTACTTCTAATTTCTTTAAAACTCTGTCAGATTTTTCGTTTTGAGTCACAACTTCGTGAATATCGGCAAACATATTTTCCTGCTGGAATCTTTCTCTGTTTCGGATTTCCACATCACTGTACTTGTATTCAAAAACTTCGAATACTGCGGTTAAAAGTCCGTCGAAACTGCCGTCGTAGAGAAGGGTTGTCATTTTTAAATATATTGTGAACACTTCGACTCCGCTCAGTGTGACATCGTAAACTAATCAATTATTATAGGTGTCAGGCTGAGCGGAGTCGAAGCCTTACTAATTAAAACAAAGTCAATTGCTGAGAAAACTGATTTTGAAATTTGGATTGACTTCCACCAATTATTAATTTCCTCAAATTCAAATCGGTTAAATGTTTCAAAAATGGATTGCCATAACTGAAATCGATAAAATATTTTGCACGGTTAACAGCTGCACCTAATTTTTTCAAATTATCAATATTCAAAACCTGGAAACGTCTGGAGCTGACAATTTTCATCGCGGTTTTAACACCAATTCCAGGAATTCTGAGAATCATTTTGTAATCGGCAGTTTGAAGATTAACCGGAAATTGGTCTAAGTGACGCAACGCCCAACTCAGTTTAGGGTCGACTTCCAAATCCAGAAATGGCATATTGGAATCCAAAATCTCATCTGCTTTGAAACCATAGAAACGCATCAACCAATCGGATTGATACAGACGATTTTCCCTCAAGACAGGAACTGCTGCGGTAATTTCCGGCAAACGGGCATCAGAAGTTACTGGAATATAACCCGAATAATACACCCGTTTCATCCCATAACTTTTATAAAAATGGTCGGCTACTTTGATAATTTGCAGGTCATTTTCGCTCGTTGCTCCGACAATCATTTGGGTGGATTGTCCGGCTGGTGCAAACTTCGGGACGCTTTTGATAATTTTTTTTTCGTCTTTATAAAGCTGAATTCCCTTCTGCACGACACGCATCGGTTGCAACATATCTTCCCGATTTTTGTCCGGCGCTAAAAGTTTAAGCCCAGATTCAGTCGGGATTTCCAGGTTTACGGAAAGTCGGTCAGCGTAAAGTGCAGCTTCCTGCATCAGAATATCGCTCGCTCCGGGAATTGATTTTAAATGAATATAACCGTTGAAGTTGTGTTCGTTTCTCAATTTTTTAGCCACCCGAACCAAACGTTCCATCGTCGTATCTGCATCTTTGAAAATTCCGGAACTCAGAAACAAACCTTCGATGTAATTTCTGCGGTAAAAACTGATGGTCAAATCTACCACTTCTTCCACCGTGAAGGCGGCGCGTTTGATGTCATTCGATTTTCTGGAAACGCAGTAAATGCAATCGTAAATGCAATGATTGGTCAACAGGATTTTGAGAAGCGAAACGCATCGCCCATCTTCTGTGTAAGTATGACAAATCCCGCTGGCAGAACTGTCGCCCAATCCGCCATTATTTTTTCTTTTTCCGCCACTTGATGAGCAGGAAACGTCGTACTTGGCAGCATCAGCAAGTATTTCCAGTTTTTCTTTTGTGCGGTCGAAGTTCATATTTTGGGGGATTTTATTTAGAAGAATTACGCTCTAAATTTACGTCAAAAATAAGTCCAGTTAATTACAATTTTGATAGTTTTTGTCAATTAAGTTACTAACAAGAGTTGTTTTTTCATATTTTAATTCCACTTAGATTCATAGATGACAATTGCTAAATATATCATTAACATTATTAAATTACTAATTGAATTAATGACTAAAAAAGGTTTAAACAGATTCCACCCTATTAACTTTATTTTTAATGATATTAAATAAAATGGGAACTCTATAATTAATGTGGCAATAAACGAAAAAAACATTCCCGCAAGAAATCCTTTCAATTTATAATCTCCCAATCTAGTATTTCCACCCCAAAAGTCAACATTTCCATTAATCGCAGAAAAGTGAGGTGCTATAAAATAAAGACCGATAAACATCGAAACATAATTGGCTAAAATTATCAGCCATTTTCTATTAGCAATTCCAAATTTGATGTTTAGAATTCGATTCTCATAAGTTCCGATTATGGCATTAATCCAAACTAAATGTAACATTCCAAACCACATCATTGGCGAGCCGGCATTTGCCAAAATAAAAATCGGTGTTAAGATTAATATGAAAAGTAGTATTATTTTGTCTTGGTTCATCAGGTTAAAGCTTATTGATTATTTAAGATAATCAGAAAATTTTTAAGCGGAATTTATTAGAAAATTATAAATCATCATCTTTTTCATAACCTTCATAATAGTAAGACTGTTCAATCCCTTTGAAAATAATTTCTCGGTTCTCTACATCATCCGTCAAGTTTTCCTTAAGCAAAGTTCTCAATTCCAAATCATTAATCGGACTGCGCTCCATTGCCTGTAAATAAAGTGTTTTATCTACAAATTGCCAGTTGACAACTTTCTTTAAATTAGATTTTAAAATCATATTCAACCAAATCCGCATCGTTCTGCCATTGCCTTCCATAAACGGATGTGCGATATTCATTTCGACATATTTTGCAATGATTTCTTCAAATGTAGTTTCGGGCATTAGTTCGATTTTTGCAAGAATTTCAATCAGATACAAAGCTGTAGCAAAACGAAAACCGCCTTTGGAAATATTTTGAGTTCGAATTTTTCCTGCAAATTCATATAATCCATCAAATAAATATTGATGAATCTCTTGCAAACCTTTGGTTGTCCAATTTCTAATTTTTCAATTGTGCCACTTTCAAATAAGCGGTAAGCATTTTCCAAACTATCGTTGTCTATGTTTTTCATAATTTATATTTTTCAGTATTATACAACACCTTAAAATAAATTTTCTCATCTCCTCTGGAAAACTCGTCAACAACACCATCTTTTTGCATTATAGACTTTCTTTGAAATCTCCTGATATTTTTGCCTAATAAATCACTAATCAAAAATTCTTCTCCTACAGAAGTAACCAAATACGATGTTTCCTTTGTTTTTCCATCTCCGCTTTTCAAAATACAATCTGTTAAAACTTTAAGCTGGTTTGTGTATAAAATATTTTTATCTGAAGACTTATCTTTTTTACTGTACGAAATCTGCATTATTGCAATAACCTCAACATTTGTAGGATCTTTTTGTAGAAATTTCTCTCCCGAAACTATCGCTTTTTTAAAATTTCCTTTTGAGAAATATCCAGTACAATCCAAATAATCAAAGTCTAATTCCATTGCATTATATTTGGAATAGTATTTACCATAATACAAATTTTGCAATTCTTCATCAGATAAAGAAGTTGGATCAAACTTAAATTTGTACATCAGCTTTTCATAAAAGAAATTAGAACTTTCATCTTGTACATTTTTTTTAATAGAATCAAAATTGAGATTTTGAGAGAGAAGCGAATTCGACAAAAAAGAAAATAATATTATTGTAAAAAACTTATTCATATAAAGTGGAGTTTTAAAATTCAAAGTACTTCACAAATATACAAACCAATCCCATCACAATCTCCCAAAATCCTTATCTTTACGAACATTAAATCTCATAATGATTTTATTAATTCAAGACACGATTTCAGTTTTAAATTATTCAAAATCAATTATCATTTATTAATTATCAATCATTAATTATGAACCATCAACCTGTTGAAGGATTTTCAAAACTTTCCAAACAAAGAAAAATCGATTGGCTAATCAGCGAATATCTGAGTAACGACAGAAGTTACGAGCAGATTCTGCAGCAATATTGGAACAACGATCCGACATTACAAAAAATGCACGACGAGTTTTCGGAAAACACGATTTCCAATTTTTATATGCCTTACGGAATTGCACCAAACTTCCTGATTGATGGGAAATTATTGGCGCTTCCAATGGCGGTTGAAGAAAGTTCTGTGGTTGCAGCAGCTTCAAAAGCAGCAAAATTCTGGATTGACAAAGGTGGTTTCAAAACAACGATTATCAATACAGAAAAACTGGGTCACACGCATTTTATCTTCAAAACCGAGGCTCATAAACTTTTGCATTTTTTCAATTTTAAACTGAAGAAAAAATTACTGGAAGCAACGGAAGATATTACCAAAAATATGCGCAACCGCGGTGGCGGAATTTTGAACATCAAACTGATCGATAAAACTGCTGAACTGGAAGATTATTTCCAGCTGAAAGCGAGTTTTGACACGGTAGATTCTATGGGTGCGAATTTCATTAATTCTTGTCTGGAACAGTTCGGAAAGACTTTAAAGGAAGAAGTTGCCAACGAGGAAAGTTTCTCTCAGGAAGAAAAAGATTCGCTGCAAATTGTGATGAATATCCTTTCCAATTACACGCCGGATTGCATTGTAAGAGCCGAAGTTTCCTGTAAAATTGAAGATTTGAAAGACGACAGTGGAATCTCGAATGAAGAATTTGCTTGGAAATTCAAACGCGCTGTGACGATTGCAGAAATCGAGCCTTACAGAGCGACCACGCACAACAAAGGCATTATGAATGGTGTTGATGCTGTGGTGATCGCAACAGGAAATGATTTCCGGGCGACGGAAGCTTGTGCACACGCTTATGCTGCGAGAAACGGAAAATATTCTTCATTGACGCATTGCACCACAGATAACGGGATTTTCAGATTTTGGATTGACTTGCCGATTTCGGTTGGTGTAGTTGGCGGATTGACGAATCTTCATCCGTTAGTCAAATTCTCTTTGGCATTGCTTGGAAAACCTTCTGCTCAGGAACTGATGAGTATTTTGGCAGTTTCCGGATTAGCGCAGAATTTTGGAGCGCTTCGCTCTCTGGTAACGACGGGAATCCAGAAAGGTCACATGAAAATGCACCTTTTCAATATTCTGAATCAATTTAGTGCGACGGAAGAGGAAAAACAGCATTTTGTAACTTACTTCAAAGACAAAACGGTGAGTCATCACGAGGTGATTTCGGAATTGGAAAAATTGAGAAATAAATAGATTATGTTTGGACTCGCACTATCAGTATTTATGTTGATTTTCGGAATATTTTTGAAAACTACAGACAATCCGGGATTTGCCTCCTCGAAACGCTTTTCGTGGCTGTTCATCATATTAGGATTGCTGACGATTGCAGGAAAGCTTATTATTTTATATCAAAAAGGAGAATTGCAATTATGAAAACGGTAGTAATTGCAGAATTGGAAACTTAAGGAATAAAGATGTGGTATATCTTTGACAATTCAAATTCAATTGGTAAAAAAGGTTCTGAAGGAGGAATTATTCTTTCAGATTTTAAAAATAGCAATGGTGCGAGAATAACCATTGAACAAGATGGCAACATTGCCCCTTTTTCTGTCACAATCGGAATTTATAATCTCATGTTTCACACTTATTTTTGTAGTTCCCAAGAAGAAGCAATTTCTTTCAGAGAAGAAACTATAGAAAAAATTGATGACATTTTTAAATTATTGGAAGTCGATAAAAAAAATAGAAATGAAGACTGGGAAATTAATTTCCATAATAAAATTGAAGAAATTAGTAAAAATTAAATTATGAAAAACCTTACTTTAATCATCGGCGGAATCTACGGTTTGCTATCCGTAGTTCTTGGTGCATTTGGCGCGCACGCCTTCAAAAAAATATTATCAATAGAAAGACTCGAAAGCTTTGAAACGGGTGTTCGTTATCAGATGTATGCCGCATTTTTCCTTTTGATTGTCGGTTATATCTTGAAATTCGAAACTGCTTCTGAGAAATGGATTTCTATCTTGATGATTGCGGGAACTTTTATATTTTCTGTGAGCATTTACTGTCTGGCTTTTCAGGATGTTTGGGGCGTTAATTTGAAATTCCTTGGACCAATTACACCACTTGGCGGATTGTTTATGATTATCAGCTGGGGAATGTTGATCTGGTATTTTGCTAAGGTTAAGTTTTAAATGAAAAAGACATACACCACATAGACACAGAGTTTTTGCAATTTTTCAGGTAAACTAGTTGGAAACTTGCTTCTATTTTATCCTTTTCAAATCAAGCATCTTGCTTTTTCTATGTGTCTATGTGGTTATAATTTCAAATTACTGTAAATGTTTTTCATCTTCGGAATCAAAACCAAACTCGTAGGAAAAGAAGACCGTAAAGTCCTGAAAAACGGCTTTATGGCAAATGCGATTGTGTCGGTTTACAAAAATTATTTCGAGTTGTTTTTCATTCCGATATTTCCATTCAGTAAGAAATACAGCATCTACATTCCACATTCGGATGAATATTATGAGACGGGATTTGGCTCTTCAAATATGCCGAAAGAATATCTGGAACTCTGCAAAGAAGTGGGAAAAAACTACTGATTCACAATTATTTTGAAAACTGATTTCAATCAGACATTTATATCATGTAATTCGACACTTTTTCTTAAATTTGTGAATCTTATAAAATTTAAAATTAATCAATAATATATTATGAATCTTCACGAGTATCAATCAAAAGAGATTTTAGCAAAATACGGGGTTAATATCCAGCGTGGTTTTGTTGCAAACAATGTGGACGAAGCAGTTGCGGCTGCCGACAAACTTACTGCTGAAACCGGAGCGCAGGCTTGGGTGGTAAAAGCTCAGATCCACGCTGGTGGTAGAGGAAAAGGCGGCGGTGTAAAGTTTTCTCCGAATATGGACAAACTGAAAGAAAACGCCGGCAACATCATCGGAATGCAATTGATTACCCCTCAGACTTCTGCTGAAGGTAAAAAAGTACACTCTGTTTTGGTAGCTGAAGATGTATATTATCCGGGAGAAACAGAAACTAAAGAATTTTACGTTTCTATCCTTCTAGACAGAGCTTTGGGGAAAAACACGATCGTTTATTCTACAGAAGGTGGGATGGACATCGAGCATGTTGCAGAAGTAACACCACACTTGATCCACAAAGAAGTGATCGATGCAGCTTACGGACTGCAAGGTTTCCAGGCTAGAAAAATTGCTTTCGGACTAGGTCTTGAAGGGAATGCTTTCAAAGAATTCACAAAATTTATCACCTCTCTATACAACGCTTACATCGGAATCGATGCTTCTCTTTTTGAGATCAACCCGGTTCTTAAAACTTCTGATAACAAAATTATCGCTGTAGATGCAAAAGTAACTTTGGACGACAACTCATTGTTCCGTCACAAAGACCTTGCTGAATTGAGAGATACAAGAGAAGAAGATCCATTGGACGTAGAAGCTGGCGAAGCTGGTCTTAACTTCGTGAAGTTGGACGGTAACGTGGCTTGTATGGTAAACGGAGCCGGTCTTGCAATGGCGACTATGGATATCATCAAATTGTCTGGCGGTAACCCAGCAAACTTCTTGGACGTTGGTGGAACAGCCGATGCACAGAGAGTTCAGACTGCTTTCGGAATCATCTTAAGAGACCCGAACGTAAAAGCAATTTTGATCAACATCTTCGGAGGAATCGTAAGATGCGACAGAGTGGCACAAGGTGTTGTAGACGCTTACCACGCTATGGGAAGCCTACCAGTTCCATTGATCGTAAGATTGCAAGGGACCAACGCTGTAGAAGCTAAAAAACTAATTGACGAGTCTGGACTTCCTGTTCACTCCGCAATTACTTTGGAAGAAGCTGCTAATAAAGTAAAAGAAGTTCTTGCCAGCTAAGAATTTTTTAACATAAATATCAAATCCGTTCAATTTTTTTGAGCGGATTTTTTTTTGCACTTTGTCAATATTTTTTATTTGGGCAGCTACTTCCGCCTTCCGTTCCCGCTTTTTTGTCATTGCGATCGACGGGGATTTATAATAGAAATTTTCTGCACTCGCAATGCCAAAAAGAGCTCCACTCAAGTCGGGCTGCGGGTTTCAGTATAATTTAGAAGTTTGGTTTTTCAAATCGAATTGATATTAAAAATTATATTTCCCAAAATAAAATCAGAAAGAAAACCGTTTCAAATTTTGGAACGGTTTTCTAATTCACTAACTCCAAACTGAAAAAGATGAAAAATATCTACATTCCAAATCCCTGCGCAGAAAACTGGAACGAAATGAATCCCGAAGAAAAAGGCAGATTCTGTTCTGTCTGCTCCAAATGCGTCATCGATTTTACAGAAAAGAACGCATCGGAAATCCAACAAATCATCACTGAAAAATCAGATGAAAGTGTTTGCGGCAGATTTTACAATCATCAGTTAGATAATGAAGACTTAAAAACCTCGAGGTTGAAAGAGAAATTTTCCAGATACATTCCTGCAAGTTTTCAGAATAATAGAATTTCGTTGACATTATTTTCGTTAATATTATTTCTGACAAGTTGTGCAAAAGAAAAAGAAAGTTGTGTTGCTACAACGGGAGTCTTAGTAATCAACGAAGATTCGATACAGGAAAATAACAACTTCAAAATGGGAGAACCATTGATGCAAATTGATTCCGCTGCAAAAATGCCTAAAAAAGACAGTGTTGCATTAAAGAAAAAACCGAAATAAATGTATAAAAAAAGACAGCCGAAAAGCTGTCTTAATAATTTATTTTAAATGGCGTTTAGTAATTCTTAACCAAACCTTTTACAAGCTTAATCACATTCGGCATTGCTTTATTAGCTGCTTCCAGAACTTCCTCATGGGAAACTGCAAAGGCAATATCCGGTCCGCCAAGATCTGTAATGATCGACAGACAGAAACAATCCATTCCCTGATGTTTTGCAACAATAACTTCCGGAACAGTGCTCATCCCGACAGCGTCGCCACCAATGGCCTTTATCATTCCGTATTCAGCCGGTGTTTCGAAAGTTGGTCCGGATAAAGCCACGTAAACACCTTCTTTGACATCAATATTTTCTTCTGCAGCAATCGACTTAGCCAGCGCAATCATTTTTCGGTTGTAAGGCTCACTCATATCCACAAAGCGCGGCCCGAATTCGTCGATATTTTTCCCTCGTAATGGATGTTCCGGCAACATATTGATGTGATCTGTGACAATCATAATATCAGCCACTTTGAAGTTGGGATTCACGCCGCCGCAAGCATTAGACAGAATCAGATTTTTAATTCCCAATAAATGAAAAACCCTGAAAGGAAAGGTAACAGTCTCAATCGAATGACCTTCATAATAATGAAAACGGCCGCTCATCATCAAAACTTTTTTGCCTTCCAGAATGCCGTAAATGAGCTTTCCACCGTGACCAACCACTGTGGTCTGAGGGAAATTCGGAATATCTTTATAATCTAACGTGTGAATAGCCTGCACCTCGTGCTGAAGTTTTCCTAAACCAGAACCCAAAACAATTGCAAAATCAGGCGTTTCCCCAATAATACTCTTGATAAATTCCGCTGTTTCCTTATACTTTTCTAACATAATTTTGAATGATCTGGTTAAACTCTTCCCGCTTGTCGATCTCAACATTGATTGGCCAGTAAAAAATCTTATTCCGAAGATAATCAAAAGATTTCAGGCGCACATAATCTTTTTCGGTGGTCAGGATGACTTTGTATTCACCAAGTTTTTTATATTCAGCCGCTATTTTCTTAATATCATCATCGGTAAAATTATGATGGTCTTTATACTGCAGATGCTTAACTTTTTTGTTGTATTTGGCAATCTCCTTCAACAGCTGAGACGGATTTGCAATGCCCGTAATCAGCAAAACGTCATAATAATCCAGATTTTTTACCGGCATCATACTGTCGATACCGATAATATTCTCATCATATGAAATCGCCGAAAAGAAGACTTTCTGATAGTGCTGCGGTCGTATCCTGGAAATGTAGTATTGCTTTTTTTCTTCCGTCAAATCATCGGGACATTTGGTCACCATAATAATATTGGCTCTGCTCATCCCATGACGGCTTTCGCGAAGATCTCCCGCAGGCAGGATGAAATCTTTAAAATAAGGATCATTATAATCGGTCAAAAGAAGATTCATCCCCGGATTGATGGCGCGGTGCTGGTAGCTGTCGTCCAGAAGGAGAACTTCCAGATCCATATCTTCGATCAATTTCTTGGCTCCAAACACGCGGTCTTCGCATACACCGATTACGAAACGGTTTCTGAAACGCTCAAACAACTGCATGGGCTCATCACCAACCAGTTTATAATTGCTGTCGTAGTTGACAATGCTGTAGCCTTTGGTAATCCTGCCGTAACCGCGCGACAAAACGCCCGTTCTGTAATATTTTGAAAGATATTCGGCCAGGTACATAACCATTGGCGATTTTCCGCTGCCGCCAACCGACAGATTTCCCACGCCTATAATGGGCGTCCGGAATTTCGAAGAAGAAAATAATCCCCAATCATACATCCGGTTTCTGACAGAAGTGCCGAGATGATAACCCAGGGAAAAGGGGTAGAGATACCATCTTTTCATATGCTGCAAAAATAGGAAATTCAAATTTCTAATACCAAGAATATTGAAGAGTATAATGTTAAAATTTAAACTTATAATTTATCGCAAAGTCGCGAAAATTTTTAAGTATTACCGGAAAAAAGCCGCAAAGAAAGATTATCTTCGATAAAATAACACACAATGGACGAAAATGAATTAGCAAAAATTGTTGTTGATTTAGGATTTAAAATATACAAAAAGCTTGGTGCAGGATTGTTTGAAAACGTCTGCGAGGAATGTCTTTTTCACGACATCAAAAAATTCGGATTAAAAGTTGAAAAACAAAAATCATTATCAATTATTTATGATGATTTAATAATCAATAATGCTTATAAAATTGATTTGATTGTAGAAGACAAATTAATACTGGAAATCAAAACAGTTGATAATTTGAACGATATTCATAAAGCACAAATCTTTACATATCTGAAAATGACTGGATGTAGATTAGAATTACTAATGAATTTCAGAACCGATTTTTATAAGAATGGCATTAAAAGAATTGTAAATAATCTTTAAATCTCATCGACGATAAAACTTGGCGACTTTGAAGCGTCATGAAAATAAATTATTTGCGTCTTTGCGATAAATTTTTGTTAAATGCATTGTTATAATTGAAGCACCGCTCCAAATCAATGAAAACCTTATATTTGTAGTCTTAAATATGGAATATGATATTATCTATGACAGGTTTTGGGAGAGCCGAAACTGTTTATGAAGGAACAAAAATAACCGTAGACATCAAATCTCTGAACAGCAAAAACTTTGACCTCAACGTCAAAACGCCACTCAGATACAAAGAAAAAGAATTTGAAATCAGGAAACTGCTCAATGATAAAATCCTTCGTGGCAAGGTAGACTGCTACATCAATTGTGAAAGCCTGGATGACAGCAGCGAGGTCAAAATCAACCACGACATTGTCAAAAAATATATGGATCAGCTGAGAGCCGTAGCTTCTGACGCTCCGGAATTCGAATACCTGAAAATGGCAGTAAGAATGCCCGACGTACTCTCCACCAAAAATTCTGAACTGGAAGACAGCGAGTGGAAATCTCTTCTCTCTGTAGTGCAGGAGTCTGTTGCAAAATTCATAGAATTCCGTCAGACCGAAGGAAATAATCTGGCTGAGGAGATCGAGAAAATCGTTCAGAATATTGAGAACAATCTAAATAAAGTAGGACAATATGAAGACGAAAGAATCCAGCCCATCAAAGACCGATACCAGTCTGCATTAAAGAACTTTGAGAATATAGACGAAACAAGATACTACCAGGAAATGGTTTATTTTGTGGAGAAACTGGATATTTCTGAAGAGAAAGTTCGCCTTTCCCAACATATCAAATATTACCTCGAAGTGATGCGTAATGAAGATTTCAATGGAAAAAAACTAGGCTTTATTGCTCAGGAGATGGGACGTGAAATCAATACTTTAGGATCAAAAGCCAATCATTCTGAAATCCAGAAATTGGTAGTTGAAATGAAGGATGATCTGGAGAAAATTAAAGAGCAAACACTAAATGTTCTTTAATTTAATGTTCTGAGTTCAAAGTTTCAAAGGAATTGTATGTTTGTAGAAAATCATTAGTAAATAAACTAAAGAGTTCCATAGGAAAGACACATTCAATATGCGTTTGTTATCTGTATTTTCTTTTCTGTTCTTGATTACATTTTTGAAATCACAAAATGTAGATCAGCTTGCAAATATTCCTTATAAATTGAAGGAATTTGAAATCAGAATTTATAAAGACAGAGGAATTACAAACAGCGGACATATTTTCAGAATTTACAAGGAAGAGAAAATCTGGAAAGCAGAATTGATTCAATGGTTTTTGCCTAAAGAAATCAGCAAAGATGAGTTTGAAAGGGTAAAACCAAAACTTACAGTTCTGAAATCTGAAAAATCTTTGGAGGAACTATTCTTAAATATAAAAGCGAGAAATATTGGATTTCTTCCTAAAGAAGAATACTTTCGGTACAAAAAGGATAAAAGTCAAGTTATTTATGATGAGGAAGAAAAAGATTGGCTTTTTGAAACTAAAAATTCAATCTTGGTTTTAGACGGAACCGGATATTTAGTGAAATATCAATCCGGCAAACAGCAAAACGAATTTGATTACAGCAATCCTGAATCTTACTTAAAGCATTATCCAGAGATCGACGAACTCAATTATTTTGTAGATATTTTAAAATATATCAGAAAAGAATTAAACATAGAATTTTAAATCTCAGTCATCACGAAGGTTTAACTTTAAACATAAAAACGCAAAACTCAATATTTTGAAACAAAAAGTCATCATATTCTCCGCACCATCCGGAAGTGGGAAAACAACCTTGGTGAAACACGGCTTATCTGTGGTATCAGAACTCTGTTTCTCAATCTCTGCAACCACAAGAGAACCGCGGGGCGACGAGAAACACTCGGAAGATTATTATTTCCTGACGCCGGAAGAATTCCGCAACAAAATCTCGGAAGATGGTTTTGTAGAATATGAAGAAGTCTACACCGATAAATACTACGGAACCCTGAAATCTGAAGTCGAAAGAATCTGGAAAGAAGGAAAAGTCGTCATTTTTGACGTAGACGTCAAAGGTGGAATCAAGCTGAAAGAAATCTTCAGAGACAAAGCATTGTCCATCTTCGTAATGCCGCCAAGCATCGCAGAACTGGAGCAGAGACTGATCAAACGAAATACAGACTGCGCAGAAACCATCAAAACAAGAGTCGAAAAAGCAGGTGAAGAAATGACCTATCAGAAACACTTCGACAAAATCATCATCAATACAGATCTGGATACGGCGAAAGCGGAAGTCGAGAAAATTATTAATAACTTTATAAACGATTAAAAAGTTAATTAAAAAATGAAAAACACATTAGATACTGCGATAAATAACATGCCTGTAAGAGGCTTTCTGGATCTCAAAGATTTTGCAATCCCAACCGGAGATGCTTTGGTGCAGGCGATTTTGGATCTTAAAAAAGAAAAAAATGCCGTCATTCTTGCGCATTATTATCAGCCGGGTCCAATTCAGGATATCGCCGATTTCCTTGGCGATTCTCTGCAATTGGCAAGACAGGCTAAGGAAACAGATGCCGATATGATCGCTTTCTGTGGCGTTCACTTTATGGCAGAAGCAGCAAAAATCCTTAATCCGTCAAAAAAAGTAGTTCTTCCCGATACATTAGCAGGCTGTTCACTCGCTGACGGCTGTTCTGCAGAAGGACTCAACAAAATGCGCGAGCAATACCCCAACGCCATTGTTGCCACGTACATCAACTGCAATGCAGAAACCAAGGCGGCGTCAGACATTATCGTAACGAGCTCCAACGCAGAGCAAATCATCGAGGCTTTGCCAAAAGACAGGCCTATCATCTTCGCTCCGGATAAAAATCTTGGACGGTATTTAAGCAAAAAAACAGGCCGTGATATGATCCTTTGGGACGGCAGCTGCATCGTGCACGAGGCGTTTTCTATGGAAAGAATCGCGCAACAAATGGCAGATCATCCGAATGCAAAACTCATCGCACATCCCGAAAGCGAAACGCCCGTTCTGGATCTTGCACACTTTATCGGCTCCACTTCTGCGCTTCTTAATTATGTAGAACAGGATGACTGTCAGCAATTTATTGTAGCGACAGAAGAAGGAATTCTCCACGAAATGAGAAAACGTGCACCGCACAAAGAACTGATTCCTGCTTTGGTTTTCGACGAAAGCTGCAACTGTTCCGAATGTTTTTATATGAAACGAAACACACTGGAAAAGCTCTATCTTTGTATGAAATATGAACTTCCCGAGATCACAATGGACGAAGATATCCGACTGAAAGCGCTGAAACCGATTGAAGCAATGCTGGAACTTTCGAAGAGTATTAAATAAAAACACAGTGAGGCATTTAGAAAAGATTGAAAAGACAGTAGATTTAGGAAACCTTGAAAAATTAATTTTACCATTTAATAAGCTTCCAATAGAAGTTAAAAACCAGTACTTTGCTAATTTAAGTGCGATTTCAAATGAGTTTTATAATTTGGACAATACCAATATAAGGCTGGTTTTGGTTCAGGAAGATAATGATGTTGATGATTTAAAAGCTCAATATAACTTCATTATTGATGAAAAAGTAAACTGTGTGATTAAAGAGAGCTTATTTACAGACTTTTTATTTTACGACCTAAATTTATATTTTAATATTAGTGATGATATATCAATTCTTAATATCCACTCAAAGATGTTTTGTAAGATTGACTTATCTTATATTTTAGAGAATATATGAAATCAAAAATAATCCTCGAAGACATAAAGATCTACGCCTATCATGGTGTTTTGCAGGAAGAAGCCATTATTGGAAATCACTATGTCGTAAATCTTGAAGTCCACTCCGATATGGAAAAAGCCTCGCAGTCAGATGACCTTGCTGATACGATCAATTATGCGGAGATCAATGAGATCGTTCACCAGGAAATGGCGATCCGCTCTCAGCTTTTGGAACACGTCATCGGGAGAATCATTAATAAAATCGAAAATCAGTTTCCAAAAATCACATTCGTCAAAATAAAACTCACCAAAACAATCCCACCAATGCCCGGCGAAATGAAAGGCGTAAGTCTGGAATTCGAAAAAGAAATTAAGCCATTATAAGTCTAGAAAACAAGCAATTGCATCAAAAGTTGGAGAACTGGACACGGAATAAATTATAACATTTTAAATGTTAATAAAATCTTAAAATTTGGTACTGCATTTGATGCACAGCATTAAACAAATCAAATCTATGCGGACATACATTGCAGTTGCTATTGCTGCGCTCGGTTTTATTATAGCGGCAGCTTTCCTAGGAAATGCAATTAAAAACAGAAACAAATCTGAGAATACGGTTTCGGTGACAGGACTTGGCTCCAAAACGTTTACTTCAGACCTTATCTCGTGGTCCGGCAGTTTTTCCAAAAACAGTATCGAGCTGAAAACCGCTTACGACGATCTGGCCACAGACCGCAAGGTGATTTACGATTATCTGAAATCCAAAGGCGTGAAGGAAAGCGAAATGATCTTTTCAGCGGTTGACATTCAGAAACAGTTCAGAAGTTTTACAGATGCCAGCGGAACCTATCAGCAGGGTGAATTTGCCGGTTATAATCTGACCCAAAGTGTTTCCATCAAATCCAAAGAGGTGTCCAAGATTGAAAATATTTCCAGAAATATTACAGAAATCATCAATCGCGGCATCGAGTTTACCTCGTCCTCGCCACAGTATTTCTACACAAAACTATCCGACGTAAAGCAGGAAATGATTGCCAGCGCTACAAAAGATGCGAAAGAGCGTGCGGAAAAAATTGCTGAAAATGCAGGAAGCGATCTCGGAAATCTCAAAAAAGCCACGATGGGCGTCATCCAGATTACGGCACCCAATTCCAACGAAGACTATTCGTACGGCGGCACTTATAATACGACCTCAAAAGATAAGGAAGCCAGCATCACCATCAAACTGGAGTATGAGGTGGATTGATGAAATCTTTAGATTCAGAAGTTAGAGGTTAGAGGTTAGAGGTTAGAGGTTAGAAGTTAGAAAAATAAAATTATCAAAAAAGAGAAACCGTGTGGCTTCTCTTTTTTTGATTTTAGATTTTATCTGGCTGCGACGGTGGCTGCATCACATTGATGCTTGTAGGAGCCGTGAGATTGATGCCTTCAGAAACCAACCTGTCATTTATCTTCATTATCGCATCACTTTTGATCTTGCCAAAGTCATTGCCTTCCTCCAGCCAGAATTTGATCTGAATATTGTAAACGCCCTGTTTGATATTAGTAAACAGAACGTCGGCAGTGTCGGTCTTGTCTACGTGTTCCAGATGTGTGATTGTATCCAGAATGACGGTTTTAGCTTTTGTAATATCCTCGCCAATAGGCAGTTCAAAGTCCAGAAATATCCTGCGCTGCGGCGAGGCCGTGATGTTGAAAAAAGGCGCATTAAAAATAATCTGGTTGGGAATGTACACCTTTTTACCATCATCCGTAATCAGTTTGGTGGTCAGCAACCCGATATCCTGAACGGTCCCTGAGTTGGCACCTATCGTTACATAATCTCCAATTTTAAAGGCTTTATCCACGCTTACCAACATTCCGGAAAACATACTGGAGACCAAATCTTTGAGCGCTACTCCGGCAATCACACCGGCAACACCCAAACTTCCTAAAAACTTGATGAAAAAGCCGCTGAATCCCATAATCTCGAGGGCAATGAAGGTGCCCATCAGAATGATGAGAAACTTGAAGACAGAGATCAGAGTGACTACCGATTCATTTTTTGTTTTCGGGAAAAACTTGTGAAAAAGCTTTACAGACCAGCGACTTAGATAAGTGCTTGTCATCAAGAAAAACAGAAAAACAACGATTCCAACTATAAGTCTTGGCGTGACTTCTGCGAAACTGACGTACCATCTTTGTAAGACGGCGTAAACGGTGTGTAGATATTCCATAATGTATAATTAACAAAAAAAACCGACAAAAGCCGGTTTTATTGTATAGAATAAGAATTTTAGTTTGCTTCGTTAGCAATTCTTTTAGCTTGTCCGCTTGGTAGATAGATGCTGAAACCAACGTTGAAAGTAATTTTGGAAGTCAATCCCTCATTACCGAAACCTGTAACACCATTATATTTTACCAATCCTTCTACACCAATGTTCGGCGTGATGAAATAAGAGTATCCAGGGCCAACTCCGAAATCCAGTCCGTTTGTGGAAATTCCGTTTTCTACAGAAGTACCACCAACACCTAGGTTACCTTCGAAGAAAAAACGTCCGTGATTTAAAAGATTATCAACGCCGGCTTCACCTGGTGAGATGAAATATCTTCCTAATGCGCCCACGGCATAATTAAACTGAGTTGCTTCACCTTTACCTGGCTTAGCAAAACCTAAGTTAACATATCCTCCTAATGCTACATTATCTTTAATGAAATAGGCTGCTTTTGGCTGGATAGAAAAATCATAACCAGCTCCGGTGTTCAGGCCGAAGTTACTTGTCACCAAGCTGCTTCCTACCATCCAGTTCCCTTCCTGTATCTGAGCATTTGCTGTAGAGAATAATCCTGCTACTAAAACCGATGCTCCAAAAATTAATTTTTTCATATTGCTAAATTTTTCGTTTATAATTATATATAATCGAATTTTTACAAACCTTGTGCCATTTGCATAGAATATGATTTAAAACACATTGCTGCTTTTTTTTAATTAAAATGCAGGTATATTTTAAGAAAATAAATAAGAGTCCTGTAATATAGGATGATATCGTACAGATACAATCGGCACTTATAAACCCTGCTGTTTCAAGAGATTGTCATAATTTTCTTTTAGCAGATTCCAGATCACTTGCTGTTCATATTTCATAATGCTGCTTCTGGAATTGGCTTTAACGGTTTCATAAAAATGATCTGTCAATATTTGCTGCATCGATTTCTGAAGTGCAATTTCGTCTTTTGCGGGGAAAATAGAGCCATTATAGCCATCTTGCACAATCTCATTGCAGCCATTGATATCTGAAACCAATGCCGGAATGCCCATTGCCAGCGCCTGCAATACAACATTAGGAAATCCTTCACGGTAACTGGGAAAGACCAGAGCATCACCGATGGCGAAGTAAGGGCGCACATCTTTCTGAAAACCCAGGGAAATAATATCTGGGTTTGAATCGATAGTTTGCAGTACATCCGGCGCGAGAGGATCCAAATCCTGCTCCAGAGGCCCGACCAGGATTAGTTTCAGCTTTTTTGAACTGCTGGCTTGCACTTTCACAAATGCAGACACGAGTTCGTTGATGCCTTTATCTTTGACCAGTCTTCCTACGAATACGAAGACAAAATCAGACGCCTCTATTTTGAGTTCACTCCTCAGCTGTACTTTTTCTGCCACGGAATAGAAATCAGGGCTGAAGTGCGCGGTATCGATCCCGTTCACATTTCCATTTCCAATAATATTTAGTGGCTTTCCAGTGATTTTAAACAATTTTAAATCTGCCTTCACTCCTTGTCCTTCCGGATAGATATTGGTTGCACAATGGCAAAGCAATTTATCCATAGAAATCAGCAATTTCTGAAATATCCCGGTTTTGTAGGGAAATACAAGTCCCGTAAAAGTATGGATTCTGATGGGAACACCAGCCAACTTCCCTGCAACCATGGATAATAATCCAGCTTTAGGCGTGATTGAATGTATAATTTCCGGTTTCTCTTTTCGGAGATAATTATAAAGTTTGATCAGTGATATTAAATCCTTAAGTGGTGAAATCTGACGTTGAATCTCAATTGGATAAACTTTTACGCCTTCTCTATTTTTTACTTCATCCAAATCCTCTCCTTCTCCAGAAACCGCTACAAGATCAAAATACTGATTGAGATATCTCAGTTGTCCTTTCAGCAAAATATTGAGAGACATTGGAACGGTAGAGATCCGAAAAACTTTTTTCATAAATGATTGAATAAGTTTCAAAGATATTGGTTTTTGAATTGTTTTTTTATTGAAATCAGTGATTAACCTATCGATCGATTTATAAATGGCAGTTCAACTGATCATCTCTATTCAAAAATTTCAAAAGTATGAGAAGTAAAAGCATCCATATTTCTATAGATGCTTAAAAAAATTACGAAACCATTACACTGCCAAAATAGCTTGATAATGACACCTGAATCATATCCTGTGATCTGAATGTAATCCAAACGTGAATCATTTTCCCCTGCAGATTGGGTGGAATATTTACTGTAAGTGTCGTATCCTTTCTTTCACCCATATTTTCTATGAAGACTGGGCTCTTCTCCCCGTCTGCCACATACAGCAGCTGGAGCTGATCTGTTTCTCTGTCCGGATCACCCGCTGCATTGTTGTACCATTCTACGGTGAACGATCCTGCGGAGGGCGATGAAAGTCCCGTCGGGATAGCGGCCAATAAGTTCCCTCTTGCAAACTGAATCCCTGAATATTCCGGTGTAATGGTTAACAGATTGAAATCGAGTTTGTATGCATTCAGCAAATTGGTGATTGCCTGGTTGTAGCAGGATCTCATTCCCTGCTTTGTTCCAAAATATAACGACGCAAAGCCTTTGTAAGGCAGGATAAAAGCATAGCACTGTTTCATCCTGTCCTGTATCAGCAACTGTTTTGGAGAAGGTCCGGAGGTTCTTTTCTTCGGACGCACTCTCAAAATTTCTGTTCCGGCAACATTTGCCACTACCAGTCTTCCGGTTCTGCCAGTGGAACCAGATAATAAAGAATCATTTAATTTTCCCATAATAAAAATATTTGTTGGTTATATAGCTCAAAGGTAAAATGCTAATTTTCACATTTAAATTTATCTTCCGGAATTTGCCGGAATTTGCCGCTTTGAGTTGCCATTCTATAAGCTAGCTGTAAGCTTTACATAGGCTCTGTATAGGCTCTGTATAGGCTCGGAGTAAGCTTTCTTAGGTAATGGTTAATGATGAATGATCAATGACGAGTGATGAATTATGATGTCTTGTGCTAAGTAATTATTTCTAAAATATCATCATATTACGGGGAACCGTAAGGTTTATATTACATAAATAAGTAAATTAGTCTTTCAAAACACAAATCAATGAAAGAATTTCAGCTCTTTAGTGAAGTTCAAATCCAACAATGGATTGAAGACTTAAAAAAAATGATTACCCATCTTCTCACCACCGATTTCTTCATTGAGAAAAAGATGCTCCTGACCGAAGAACAGGTTGCCGACATCTTAGGCGTGAGCAAACGCACCATGCGGACTTACCGCAGCAAGAAAAAATTCCATCACATCAAATTGGAAGGCAGCATTTATTATCTGCACTTCTTTCTTCTTTTTGATCTGATTATGCTGAGCCTCGAGAGTGGCAGATAAGCGAGAGATTTCCCCCAACCCTAAAGGGTGAATTGTCACTCAGGGTATAAGTTGGGAGTGAAAATTCCCCCAGCCCCAAAAGGGTAAATTTTCAGTACTACAATTGTTGTATGTGTTTTATAACTCTTTGGTTGCGGTTTGGTTGCGGTTTTTGAATTTTATCAAGGTGTAAAGGGCTATTCCGGCAGGTATTGCAAGAATGGTCAGTAATTTTTTAGGTGATTCGTGGATGAATTTTCCATTTTTGGTAATCAGACTGCTTGACACGTAATGAACAGCCTCCTGAAATCGCTTTTTACCGGATTTGGACAAAACCATTCCCTGTTTCCGGAGAAATGCGAAACCTTTTGGATTTTTGTAGTATTGGCGAAACATATTGTTGCTGGAGCCGCCTTCCTGATAATCGACTATAATAAGAACTTCATTCATTGTAATTAACTGATATTCCTGATCCGCCAACAAATATTTGTAACCCAAGCCAACGTATTTTTCACCCTTAAATAAGGGATATGGTGGGTAATTGTTCATCACCTCTGTCCTGTAAACCAATTTTTTGTCCCCTGTTCCACCGTTGAGGTAGAAATCCTCCAGTGTTGTAGTCTCAGTGGTAAATTTCGAACCGATAATATTACCCTGCATATCAGCATCCAAACCAACTATCCCGGAATATTTTAATTTATCCTCAGCAGTGGTTGTTTTCCATTTATTTAAAATAATTTCAACAGCATTTTCCGGCATAAAGTCATCAGAATCTATACAGGTATTCAGTTCTGTTTTGATATTTTCATAAGCTGTGTTATGAGCGCCGTGCATTCCCTGATTTTCCTGATAGATATACTGAATGTCCAGAATTCCTTCTGCGATATATGAATTCAATAACTGACGTGTATCATCTGCAGAGCCATCATCTATGACTAACCAGACAAAATCCTGACAAGTCTGTTTTTTCAGACTGTCGTATAGTCTTGGCAAGAGATGTGCTCTGTTGTAAGCTGGCGTGAATATGGTAATTGGTTTCATTTATTTATTTTGTGAATCTACTTCTTGATATAATTCTATATGTTTTTGCACCATCTTGTGAATATCGAATTGTAATGCTCTTTCGTATCCTTTATTTGCAATGTCATTTGCATAACCGGGATTATTTGTGAGCGAAGTAATAATTTTAGCAAGTTCTTTCTCATCTCCTGATTTAAACAGGACTCCAGCTCCAGTGACTACTTGGCTAAGACCCTTCACGTCGGAAGCTACAAATGGTTTACCAGACGCTAATCCTTCGATAGAGGACAGTGATAAGCCCTCGTATCTTGAAGATAATACAATGACATCAACACTTTTTAAAAGTTTAGGAACATCTAATCTCTGACCAAGAAAAAACACTCTAGTTTCGAGTTTGTTTTCACGTACTAGATTTTCTAACTCTTTTCTTCGTTCCCCATCGCCTACCAGTAATAGTTTGTAATTTTCTGGCAGTAAAATATTAGATTTGATTAAAGTATCTTGATCTTTTGGATAGTGCATTGACGAAACTTGGATGATGAGCTTGTCGGTTTCGCGCAGATCAGGATGAATTAATTTCTTTTCTGCAAATCCGCTAGCATTTTTAATTTTTTCCAAATCCACACCGTTTTCGATCACCTTAGTCTTTTTCTGCAATCCCAAATAGGAATCATAAATCATTTTAATTTCTTCTGTAATGCAGACGGTTGTAGAAAATCTTTTATAGAACCACGACTCTATCGGTTTAAAGATAAAGTTTGAAATTCTTCTATTAGAGGTACTGTGTTCTGTAAAAATTAATTTTGATCTGTTAGAATTAAGTTGGTTGGCCAAAACAGCAAAATATTGGGCAGGGAACAGATGAACATGAATAACATCATAATCTCTCATGATTTTCTTTATTTTTAATATATTCACCGGCTTGTAAATATCATTGATGCTCGAAGAGTTATTGAGTATAAAAATTTTGCAAATATTCATCTCTTGTAGAGCTTTGGTAAATTGATGTTCATTATTCCACAACAAAAGGACATCCATTTGCAGTCCCATTTTTCTATATATGGGAACTGTGTCCAGGAGTAGTTTTTCTGCGCCACCCGTACCTAGCGAATTGATAACTTGTAATATTTTCAAAATTATTGTTGATTAACTTTTTAAGAACATAATGTAAGTGAATAAGTAGTATAAAAAAACGATCCACCCAAAAACTTTATTGTGGTCCTTCCAAATACGGTAGCGGAACATAGGATATGCAATCACAGCTGCCATAAGAAACCACGATAAGTAAGCGAAGCGATTGCTGAAATTCGCCCGTATCACGAGTATCCAGAATGCATTTGCTATTGCATAGATCCCAAAGAGATGTGTGTAAAAATTATCATTAATTTTTCTCTTAAAAATATAGTAATATCCTGCAAAAATTCCGGAAGCACTATAGAGTACAAAATCCCAACGAAAGCCAGTCTGTGAAAACTGTTCTTTAAATTCTTCGCCTCCGGTTAAATAACCGGATGTCCGGTCTTCAAGGCCGATGCTTCCAAACAATGATTCCCAAAAACTACCACCTACCAGAGATAGCGGAATACTTGCCAGCCATATATAAAGATAAAGTCTCGGATTTTTAAATATGCCCGTGGTGATAAAAGCTGCAATGGGTATGATGAGTGAACTATGGATAAAAAAAGAGAGCAGAAAAAAAACATACATAAAGATTTTTTTTCGCTCATAGAAACATAGTCCTGTAATGAAAAACGCTGTTGCTAAACCGTTTCTGATACCATTGGTACCGTAAGACCAAAACGAAAAAGAACCTACAAACATAAAGATTGCAAAAAACCAATACCTTTTAAAATATAATCTGCTAAACCAATAACAGGGTAGAATATACAGAATGTCTACGAGCAAGAAAAAAGATTGCGAAGACATTATTTTCGTACAAGCTAACAGAAAATAATTAAATGCATAATCACTTTTAATCACTACAGGCATCCCTCTTTGAATCCTTACAAAAGCAGAATTATAACTTCCCATGTCACCAAAAGAAGTACTCACGGGTCGCAGGCCTATGTATAGCGTAAACAAAAGTAAAAATACAAACCCAAGCGTCTGAATGATATTTAAACTCACTACATCTTTCACATCATAAGAAAGTGAATACAGCAAAATCCCCACGCTAATAAGAAACATAACGTGATAATATATATTGGAATAATACTGTATGGGGATAAAATCAAACATCCAATAAATTTAATATTTTGTGCCATAGTTTCATCACTTCTTGATTTGAGAAACGCGTTACATTATTTTTCGCATTCCCACCCATCTTATTTCTTTTGATTTCATCCATCATTAGGATCATCAGTTTTTCCGCTAAGCTATTTGAGTTTTTATAACCCGCTAAAAACCCATCCTCATTATCTATTATTATATTTCTAGGACCATTTGGGCAGTCATAAGACACGACTGGCAGTCCCACAGATAAAGCTTCTAACAAAACCATTGGAAAACATTCTGTTACAGAACTCATGGCATAGATGCTGTAATCTTTCATTGTCGTAGGTAGATCACTAACGCTTTCTTTAAAGAAAATTACATTTTGAAGATTTAGGTCACTGATTAATATTTTAAGTCGAGCTTTTGTATCCAGATAATCTTCGCCATAAATATGGAGCTGCCAATCTGGAAATTTCTTATTGACTATCTTCCAGGATTGTATCAATTCATCAAAACCTTTCACTGGAGAAATACGCCCCGCTGCAATGACCTGTTTATTTCTTAAAGCTGCTGTAGCGTTTGGAATTGACACAGAATTTGGAATAACAACTGCATTATCTGATTTTACATATTTCTTTTCATCTTCGTTCAGGACAACTATGTGATTATAGAGAGAATCTATCCAATCATTCAGAAAAAATTTTATTTTGTTAGCTACAGAAGCATTTTTGCGACTTTCTTCTTCAGCATACCTGGATCCGTGTATTTCTTTGACCAGCTTAGCTTTTGATGTTAAAAACGGTAGCCAATAGTGGTCAAAATTAAAGTTAGGTGAAATTACTACATTCGGTTGCAACTTCTTGAATATTCTTTTTTGAGATCGAAAATGCCTGAATACTTTTCCAAAATTAGACTTGGAAAAATAGCTTAGATTCCGATTATAATTAATGCCCATATCCACCATCGTAATTCTTTGATCTATCGGATAGCAAGGTGATTTTCCATTTTGTTCAGTAGTCACAATCACGACTTCTACATCTGGCAGATTAGCAAAATAATTGGCTTTGGTAGCAATTGTTTTTTCGATTCCGCCGTGTAAATATATTTGATCTGTGTTAAAAACAATTTTCATATTATAATTTTTTTAGCAGATCATTCCATTCATTTACTATTGTCTGTGGCAAGTATTTTTTTACATTTTCCCTGCCTTCTTTTCCCATGACTTTTCTTAACTGTTTATTTTCTATTAAGTTTAATATGCTATCTGCCAAGTTATCTACATCCTCCTGCGCCACCAGATAGCCATCTTTCCTGTTACTTATAATATCAGAAGGGCCATAGTTGCAGTCAAAACTAACGCATGGTAACCCGCACGCCATAGGAACATGGGAGGCAACTAATATAAAATCAGGAGAATAGGTAGCTACTGCGTTCTTTATTTTTTTAAAATTATCTATAAGTTTACTTAAGTTTTTAGGATGGAAAAAGCTAATTCCACGATGGTAATTAATATTGAGATCGAGGAATTCTACTTTATCAGAGAGGTGGTATATTGTCTCATTATTATTCTGCTCCGGACTCACAATGATAACTTTGTAACCAAATTTCTCTGCCCAGTAATTTGCTTTGATTGAGACCAACTTTTCTATTCCCCCGTGTAAATAAAACTGATCTACAAGGATCATTACTGATTTCATTTTAATTTTATTTGATTAAACAATTGGTCCCATTTCTTTCCTATGGCCTCTGGTTCATATTTTTTTGTATTTTCCTTTCCTTTGCTACCCATTTTTAACCTTAAGTCATAATTTTGCATCAATAATTCCATTTTTTCTGCGAATAATTCAATACATCCATCCTCTATCAAAAATCCGTCTTCATTATTTTTGATTATATCGCTTGGTCCATATTTACAGTCATAAGATACAACAGGCAGTCCGCAACTCATCGCTTCAATGATCACCATCCCAAAACCTTCGAAACGAGAACTAAGCACGAACACGGAAGATTCCAAATATTTTTTTTCAATTTCTTTTACCGGATCAAAAAAAACAACGGAAGACTGAAGATTCAGCTCTTTTGATAATTCTTCTAATTTCTGAGCAGGAATTTTTTTACCATAAATATTTAATTTCCATCCGGGATTTCTACTTATAATAAGTTTCCAAGATTTTAGAAGTCTATCATATCCCTTTTGATATCCTTGTTTACCAACTGCAATTACAGTCTTGTTAAGTAAGGAAGAATTCTCATCTGGTATAAATGGAAGTGGATTAGGAATAACTAATATTTTTTTTGTATTGGACCACTCTTTTTTATTTCCATCTGTCAGAACAACAAAAGCATCAAAGTCGTTTGATAGGAAATCCATCAATCTGATTTTTATTTTTTTTACGATACTGTTTCTATATCCTTCCTTCATCAGTACATCATCTTTAGAAATATGCCTTTCATAAACAATTGGGATATTCTTTATATTCAGCAATCTAGGAAGAAAAAAACCCTTTAGTCCATCATCACAAACAGAAATAATATCTGGACGGATGGTCTTTATGATCTTCCTTAGCCCTGCTAAATACGATAGAAAATAAAGAAGTTTTCCTGGTTTTGTATTTATAGAATGGAATTTTACATCTGAATTAAACTTGTAAAATGGAAGAACTGCACTTTCATTAAGTGTAGAAATATGAATTATGTAGCTGAAATCTTCTACTAATTGTGCTGTTTTGACAGATAAAACCCTTTCTAGGCCTCCAGATCCATTTATGGAATTTGTAATGTAAAGTATTTTTTTCATCTTCAAATTTTACTTATAAATTTTGAAATAGTAAACATAATCCCTTTAAAGAAAACATCAATCACTGGATTATTCATTTTTTTCATCTGATAAAACAAGTAATTATTGATTTTCCTAGCTATCATATATCTTTTATATTTTTTTTCAGTAAAATTGTTAATAGAGTCAAGAAAAAAAATACTCTTTTTATACGCAATCTTTATATCGGTATTATTGGATATGCTTCCACTATTTATTCGATAGACTGAAAAAAAATGATCATGATATTTTATTTTTTTATCTTTTGTAACGATTACAACAAGAGACTGGTCTCCCGCGTGTACAAATTGAAACCAGTCAGGAATTTTAAAATTATTTCGAAAGACAAAACTTGATGTTTGAGAAAAGACACCTTTCAGATAGTCTTTTAGGAAATATTCTGATTGCAAAACCGGATCTACTCTATCTTGAAATTTTTTTTTGCCATCCAAAAGCTTGTAAACTTTGCCGACCGAAAAGTTAAAGTCGTCATTAGCTTCTAAAAAATCTACTTGAATTTGAGACTTACATGGATCTATCCAATAATCATCTCCTTCGCAAGTTGCAATATATTTCCCTTTGGCCTGATCCAGAGCAAAAATAAAGTTTGGCATAATACCAATATTTTTTTTCTGATTAAAATATTTTATATCATATTGAGGATTGTTCTTTATAAACAAATTGATTAATTCATCAGTATTATCTGAAGAGCAGTCGTTTGAAATTACTATTTCATAATGAAAATCACATTGTTGGTCTTTAATACCCTCTAGAGTTTCTTCGATATATTTCTCGTGATTATATGTTATAATAACAATTGACAACAATGGTTTTGGAAAAGTCATACTAAATTAAATTTATATATAGATAATTTGAAATTGGTGGGAGCGAATAGTACTTTGCATGCTGAAAAGACAATATTATTAACCGCGATAATATCAGGATCTACCATTTTGACAAGCCTTTGTATTCCATTTTTGTAAGATTGCATATACTGGATGGGATTTCCGGCGACTTGGATTGATACCGTTAATTTTATCACTGAATTTATAAAAGCAATCTTTGTCCTGGTCATTGAGCACCAAAATCGTCACTTCATAGCCGAAATGATCTGCGAGATAAGATGCTTTGATGGAAAGAACTCTCTCTAGCCCACCAGCTCCGTTGATGCCGTTTGTGATGTACAGTAATTTCATACTTAAAATATTCCGGACAAATGATCTCTACTTTTTACTGCCAAATCTTTCACTAATTGTTGATCGATCTTTAAAAAATCGGCAGTGTTCAAGTCTTCAATATTTTCCAAATTAATAAAGGGTGGTGAAAATCCTAAGTCAGAAAGCAAATTTTCTGTTTTACTACTGTAAACAATTGGAATAAACTCTGTTTGAAATTTCATTGCTATGATGTTTGCATGAAAACGTGCTGCAACAAACTTTGAGCAAGATCCTATTTCTATTAAAAAGTCATCTATATCTCCAGCATAATTGATCACATCCACATCTCCTACACCATCAGCAATGCTTTTAGCAACGTCGAGATCTCCTTCATTTTCACAAAAAGAAAATATCTTAATCTTATAACCATTACTTAAAAACCTATGACACAGTTTTCTATGCGTTTCTATATATTTTGATTTCGTATGTTTATACCCTTGTTTATGACCAGGATCAATAACGGAAATTCCTAACGTTTTTTCTTTTTTATCCGATTTTGGAAGATTGTAGGACCACAGCACGTCTGGTGCATAGCTAATCTTCGCATTACTTGCAAATAAATTATAAGATGCATGATCACGGAATGTCACTTTATTCATTTTATTAAAAAGATCTTTATAAGCTTCTAAGAAGGAACTTGTTGAGTATGGTCCAAAATTAGAACCTGCGATCCAGACAGGTTTTTCATTTTCTTTAAATGCCTGTGTGATATCAGAACGGTAAGTATAAACCTCTTTCCAGTAATCTTCCTCCCGGAAAATACCGCCTCCCAGAAATAGTATGCCATCGAAATGTTGACTCATCCATTTATAATCTTTCAGTTTACTGTGAAATATCCTCGATTTTATTTTGTCAAATAATGTATAAGGAAATTTAGATACATTCTTATACTTAGAAAAAAATGTGTCATAATTATTTCCAGCATGAAAAGGAACAAAATCCACTTCTGGAAAAGTATTAGCGAGATAATCTAAAAACATATCATCACCAATGTTAAAAGCCAGATAAATGTCAACCAATATCTTCTTACGCATGTTTTAAGATCTTTAGGAGTTGATATAACTTTTGTTGCAAAAAAGCCAAATTATATAAGCCAGAATTCTGCAATGCAATAAAAACTTTGTCAGATAATGACGGGATATCTGAAAACGACTTCAATCCGAATCTACTCTTAATCATATGATGATAGTGCTTCAAATTTTTTGGACTAGTGTTTTGATCTTTTAAAGTTTTTATTAAGTTCAAAGTAGTTCTAAGATTTAGTTTATCTGTAAAAATTTTACTGTTACCCAATTCTTTACATATCAATTCATTAAACAAGATAAAATTATCAAAATATGATTCATCATAACTCCTACTAAGTCCAGTTTCGTCCAGACGATTGTAGAAATATATGTAATCATAAGAAATTGATATTTTGGAAATACAGTTTACATATTTGGCAACAAAAACAAGATCCTCAGATAATTTCAATTTTAATGGGAGGCTGATATTATTTTTACGTATAATTTCTGTAACAAATAATTTTGCCCACAAAACCCCGGTGACGCCATCGAGGAGATTATCGATAAAGTCATTCTGACTAATAATTTGTCTTGGTTTGAATTTTTCAAAATCGTGAAGTGGGAGGCCTTCTTTGTTATAAATACTCTGCTCGTAATAGCCTGCACAGACCAGTTGTATTTGCGGGTCTTTTTCAGCGTCCTTCAACAGACTTTTTAAATAAAAAGGCTCTATCCGATCATCAGCATCTATAAATGTAATATACTTACCTGTCGCATTTTTTATACCTAAATTACGTGCAGAAGATGGTCCAGAGTTGGGCTGCGAAAATATCCTAATACGGCTGTTAATGATTGTATACTTAGTTACTAATTGCATAGAAGAATCAGTAGATCCATCATCAATGATCAGCAATTCCCAACCTTCGACAGATTGCTTCTCAACAGCTTGTATTGTTTTATCAATATATTTTTCTGCATTATAGATTGGTAAAACGATTGATACAATTGGCTCAGGCATTCTTTAACTGATTAAATAGTTCTATCCACTGGGGCATAATTATTTTTTCGCTGAACATTTTGCTCTTTTTAATCGCTTGCTCACTCATTTTTGTTCTAAGCTGATCATCCTTGATCAAACTAGTAATTTTTGATTCTAATATTCTCTTGTCGTTTAACGGAACCAAGAAACCATCATTGCCGTCAGAAATTATATCTTTAGGACCGCAGGGACAATCGTACGACACCACAGGCAATCCCATTTGCATAGCCTCTACCAAGACCATTCCGAATCCTTCCGCTCTGGAGGTGAACAAAAAGAAAGATCCACTCTTCAATACTTTCTCCACTTCATTTGTTCTACCTTCAAGAAATACATTATTTTTGAGGTGAAAGTTGTGAATTAGTTTTTCTAATGCCGGTTTTTCCGGTCCTTCTCCATAAATATGTAATGTCCAGCTTGGAAATTTTTTTACCACTTCTTTCCAAACTTCGATCTGATCTTTAAAATTCTTGAAGACATCCAGCCTGCCGACAGAAATTACTTTTTTTGAATTCACATCATAGTTGGGGTCAGAATCAAAAGCACTAATTAGGTTTGGGATTACGGTATCTCCGTTTTTATAATTTCTATATATCCTGTCCTCTTCTGTTAACAAAACCACTTTTTCAAACTTTGTAAGCTGTCTGTTGTATAATTTTGTAAAAAATTTCTTTTTAAATGAAGAACTTCCGGAACTGCTCATCAGATTAACTGCTTGCAGCGATGAGTGGGATTCCCGGATTGATATTCTTTTCGGTTCCAGAGAAGGTAATATAAAATCTTCAAAACCACGTTCTACATTGATGACAATATCGGGATTGATTTGATTAATGACCTTCTGGTACTTTTTTTTCAATATATCTATCTTATAAAAGAAACCTATAAGGGGAATATTATAGATAAAATGCTGAGAGTCGTTTATCATCATATCCATCACGTTTACACCCTCATCAATCGTATAAGCATAACGTCCACTCCCTTGATTAGCTATCAGTATTGTTACATTGTAGCCAGGAACCGTGGACAGATAGTTTGCTTTATTCACTAAAACTCTCTCGGCTCCACCAGGTTTTGCTAAACTTCCGATACAATATAAAATATTCATTATGGGCTATTTATTTTTTTATAAATTCCAAGATATTAGTTTGATTGCGAAAAAAAATTACCTCAAATTCTTTTAAATTAATAGTAAACTACATCTCTTATTTGAAATAGACCACTTCTCAATTTATTCTTAGTAAAATGCTTTTAAACAATTTCCTCAAAATCAGAGTGATTAATTTTAGATACTAAAATATTTTTTCACACAGAACCAAATTAGTATTAAGCTATTTTTAAGATCAAAGTCTGATCGATAAAAAAATCTTAAACTCTTAATTTCATTAAAAAATTGTCTACGTAGTTGTTTTCTAATTCCACATTCTAGATGTAATGATAGAGTTGAATTGGCTTGTATTTTAGCTTCTAAAATACCTTTGAGCAATTTAGACCTATTACCTCCACTCACGACTCCTTTCCCATGAAATCTATATACACCCCCTATAAATGGCAACTTTTGAAATTTACCGAACTGTCCAATATACATAAATAAGTCAACGTCGCCAAAGCGCACATTATAATTAATAAAATTTTCTATATATTTTTTTCTCAACATCATTGTTAGTGTTTGAAATGGTAATTTGAACACTAGGTTTTTTAGACTAGATCCTTCTTCATTATAGGATTTAACAGGTTCATCCATTTTTCCAAATCTGTCTATAGTTACATAACATCCACAACATGCTATATCTTCATTCTTTTCTAAACACTCTACCTGTTTGCTTAGTTTAGTTACTTCCGACCAATAGTCATCACCTTCACAAAAAGCAATGTATTTACCTTCCGCCTGACCCAAGGCCCACTTAAAATTTGGAATCATGCCCAAATTTTTAGAGTGCTTGGTATATTTCACTTCAAAATTTGCGGGAATCTGGCGGGTTGCCAAATAGCCTTTTATCACCTCATCCGTATTATCAGGAGAATTGTCATTAGCGATTATGAACTCTATAGGGCCCTCATATTGCTGCATCAATACGCCATCCAAAGTTTCTGTAATGTAATCCTGATGCCCGTATGTTATGGTAACAACGCTTATTTTTGGAAGATTATTCATGTATTTTTATAATTTTTGCTGGCACACCGACTGCTGTACAGTTGTCGGGCAAATTCTTTGTGACCACGCTCCCAGCACCGATGATCACATTTTTACCTACTAAAACATCTGGGAGAACCGTGCTATTGGCACCAATGCTGGTGTAATCGCCAATCCTACAACGTCCCAAAAGATTGACAGACGGTGAAATCTCCACAAAATCACCCGTAACTACATCGTGTGTCAGCACAGCATTGAAATAGATGATATTGCATTTCCCAATCTGCACATCATTTGAAATGATAGCCGACTGTAAAATGTTTGTCCCCTCTCCCACAGTGACGCCGTAACTTCCTATGACAGCCCGGTCACTTATTGTACTTACTAATTTGCCACCAATAGCCGTGAACTTCTCTGCGATCCTGGCACGTAGGCGAGGATTGCCTAATCCTATTGTAAATCTATTATCTTTGGATGCAAATAATTTTTCAGCATCTTCTAAGGCTTTCAAGACCGGAAACTTTCCATATAGGGTGTCAGGAAATATAGGTGTGACATCATCATAGAACAATAAATCTTCTACAGTGCCATTCCCATGCAAAATTTCCAATACTTCCTTGGCAAAACCCTTGGCACCAACGATCAGCATCTCTAGTTATTTTGAATTCTCAATATTAAACGGCAAATCCAGTCTACTTCTGCTTCTGTCAGCTCATAATATAATGGAAGACAAAGTACTCTTTTAGAAATGTCATCTGTCACAGATAACGCCTGTGACCGGATATAAGGTAACGCCGAAGCTAAACTGGGATAGAAGTAGCGTCTGGTGAATATCTCGTTTTTATCCAGCTCGGCTTTGATTTTCAATAGTAATTCTTCCGACTCTAGTACGAACGGCAGATACGCTCCATTGTTTTCTGAATTTTGTGCCCATTTTGGGCGTCTTGCACGAAAGTTTTGGAGTTTCTCTTCATATCTTGAGGTCAGGGCCATTCTTTTTTTAATAATGCGCTCTACCCAGTTGAGGTTTGTAAGTCCCATTGCGGCATGAAACTCTGAGTTTTTACCATTGATACCCAAGGTCGCAAAGGTATCAAAACCGGAAATCCCAAAATTTCTGATGTATGCCATTTTCTTGAGAATATCGGCATCTTTTGTAACGACCAATCCGCCCTCTACCGAATGGAATAGCTTTGTGGCATGCAAAGAGCAGGTGGAAACATCTCCATATTCAAACAAAGATTTACCATTAACCTCAACACCGAAAGCGTGAGCCCCATCATAGATTACTTTTAATCCATATTTTTCCGCAATCCTGTCAATGGCTTCCACATCACAAGGGTTACCATAGACGTGTGTTGCCAAGATAGCAGTGGTTTCTTCTGTTATTGCTGCTTCTATAAGTGATGGGTTGATGTTTAATGTGTCCGGATCAATATCTACAAATACCGGTACACAGTTTTCCCATACAATGGTAGATGTGGTTGCCACAAAAGAAAACGGCGTTGTAATGATCTGCCCTTCAAGATCTAATGCTTTGATGGCCATTTGCAATGCCACAGTTCCATTGGTCACATAAAGCAAATGTTCCAGCTTCAACTTCTGTTTCAGTTCCATCTCCAGCTGGCTAGCCAAGGGTCCCATGTTTGTAAGCCACTGGCGCTGCCAAATGCCATCGAGGTATTGGTTATATTCTTCCTGAGGCGGAAGAAACGGTTTGGTAACTGGTATCATTTTTTGCTTAAAAGTATTTTGATTTCATTTAATTCCGAAAACTTTAAAATATAGGAAACGCCAACATAAAGAACCGCTCCAATGGCAGAGCCTGCTAACACCCTCACCCAGTCCATTGCATTTCGTAGCAGATAAAAGTCTAGTTCACGGATTACAAAGGCCATTACCACGCTTAATCCTATTGCTGGCAACAAATCTAAAAATTGATGCCAAGCTGTGTAACTTAGAAACTTACCCGTGTAGTGCATGTTAATAAAAAGTGCTACAAGTGAAAAAACTACTTGTCCCCAAACGAGTCCCATCATTCCAAAATAAAGACTGCCAGCTATAATTACGAGCATCAGGACCTTCTTGATAACTTCTAGTCTTAGAAAAAGGTCACTTCTGCCCTTAATCTGAAGAATATGCAGATTGTATGCATGAATTGGATACAGCAATCCGGCTACCGAGAGCACCTGAAAATAAGGAACTGCAGGCAGCCATTTTTCTGTGAACAGCAATCTAAAAAGTGGTTCTGCCAAAACTACCATGATGGACAGTACGGGGGCAATAATGTAGATGACCATTTGCATTATTTTACGATAAACCACTCGCAACTGTACATCGTCATGTTGAATCTTTGCAAATAAGGGAAACGTAACCTTGTTCAAAGCACCCGCCAAATTACTCACAGGAAGCTGTTTTAAACTATCTGCTCTGTTGAAAAATCCAACCTGTGCGGGACTGTACAATTTTCCTATAATAATGGTATAGCTGTTGGTGAATAAGATATCTAATAATCCAGAAAGCGCCATCTTATATCCAAATGCGAAATGGTATTTAAATTTCACCTTGCTAAAAATCAAGCGCGGTCTCCAATCCGAGAGTATCCAAAAAAAAATGCAGGATAGTAAAGATTGTATAATGGCCATATGAACCAGTGCCCATACACCAAAATTCATATATGCTAAAACCACACCAGCGATACCGCCCAGTACCAGCGAAGGCAAGGATATGTACATCTGTTTCTTAAAATTGAGCTGCTTGGTAAGTAAGGTCTGTTGCACGGTAGACAATGCTCCAATGATTATTGTGATACTGTAAACTCTAACCACATCTGTCAGCAGTGGTAATTTGTAGAAATCTGCCACGTAGGGAGCTGCAATATATAATGCCGCGTACACTAGAATGCTGACTGCTACATTAAATATGAACACCGTAGAATAATCGCTGTCGTCTGTCTCAGGGGTGCGGATCAGTGAGGTAGCGAGCCCAGAGCTAACGAATACACCGCCAATCCCCAATAACACACCAAACAGTGCAATCACACCAAAATCTGACGGCTGTAAAAGCCTTGCTAGAATCATCGAAACAATAAAGCCGATCATCTGTGTTCCCATTTGTTGTCCAAAAGTCCACACCATGCCGGCCAAAGCCTGTCTTTTCAATGACATCCGTTATAATATTTATTTTCTTTTGAACAATTTGTTAAAAAAGCTTGTTCTCTCGATATTGGTATAATACCCATAACCATACTTATAACCATATCTGGAATATTCGGGCTTGACATTGTTCAGAACGAAAACCATGTTTTTTACGGCATTTTCATTTTTGAAATTAATTGCAAAATTGAGCATATCTTTCTCCGTAAACTCAGATTTCAGTGTGTAAACCACTACATCTGAAATATCAACCAAATGTAAAGAATCACTTACCAGCATAAGTGGTGCAGAATCTAAAATGATATAATCATAGGTAGTTTTCAGCGCCTCTATCATCACATCAAATTTCTTCATATCCAGGAGATCATTCGGATTGGGTGCTATTGCTCCACTAAACAGAACATCTAAGTCATCAGCCAGCCCTGATCTGGTAATATAAGTTGTCACATCGTTATCGTCTGAAATCAAATAATCTGTAAGTCCTGTCTTTTGTTCAGGCATATAACGCTGCAATTGTGGATTTCTGATATCGGCTCCTATGAGTAGCACCTTTCCACCACCAGCCAGTGTTATTGCTGTATTCGTAGAAACGGTAGTTTTCCCTTCACCTTTTACAGAAGACGTTATTAAAATCACACCGCCTTTGTGGATCTCTTTGGACCTCAGCACAAACTTGAGATTGGAAGACAGCATCCTGAAAGATTCTGCAAAAATTGTAAAATCATTTTTCTGCACAAGCGGTTTCACCTCATTGCTATATGGCACTTCTGCAATGACAGGAATCTGAGCTCCCAAATAATCGATATCTTCTTTTGACCTGATTTTTGTATCAAGAATGTTTTTAATAAAAATAATTATAAGTGGAAGCAACAGACCTAAAATCAAAGAAGCTATTCTTACCTGGCTGTAATTGGGAGAAACTATCCCTACGGTGTAAGCAGGATTCACGACTTTCGTTTTTGGCGCCGTTACTGCCAAGGTAATGGCATTTTCTTCCCTCTTTTGCAAAAGGTATATATACAGGGACTCCTTGAGGTTTCTCTGACGTTCTATATTTCTAAATGTCTTTTCCTGTGTTGGATACTTGTAGATAGAAGCCTTGTCTTCGCCCATCTCAAAATTGGTCTGACCCAATCTTCTTTGCAACAGTGTTCTGTTTTCCTGAATACTTTTCCGAATTACTACCGACAGATCTGCCAGTTCCTTATCAAACGCTTTAATGGCAGGATTGGCGGTAGTCGCCTGTTTCAGGGTTCTTTTTTTTGACAACAGCAATTCATTGTACTGTGACAATAAGGATTCTGTGGCTTCGGGCAGTCCTAATCCGGTGGGATATAGCTGCTCTTTATCAGATTCTGCAATCCGAGCCATGGCATTTAATACTTCCAGCTGTGCCGTTTGGTTAAAAATATTCTCTACATTTCCAGACATTCGGGTTACTGCAATTTCCGACTGGACATCCAGATCTGTAATTTTGTTTGTTTTTTTAAAATTTTCTTTATCTGTTTCGATTCTTTCCAGATCGCCAGTAATCAAATTTAGACGCTCTTCAATGAAATCTGCCGTATTCTGCGCCTCAATATTCTTGTCGCTGATGCCGTCTACATTGTACTGGTGTGACAGTTCATTTAGGATATCCTCAGATTTTTTGGGTGTTGCCCCTGTCATGGTGAGATCCATCAAAAGGCCTTTCGTAACTTCAGCCTTGATACTGTTCTCCAGCGATCTAACTACATTTGCAATGCTCGAAAATACGACCTTTAATTTATAGGCGCCAAGGTTTGGTTTTTTATTAATGATAACAGTACCGAAGGGTAATATTGCGGGTTTACCATATTGGAAAACATTTTTTGCGTTTGACAAAGGACCCTCTGTTAACTTATAACTGTCGCTATCGACTGGCTCAATGTAATAAGAAGCACCGGAAAAATCTGATTTTTCAGATACGATCTGTCCATAGAATGGTGAATTGTTATAAAGCTCTATTTCCCTTATTTTACCTTCGACATAGAAACTAACGTTTAGATGCATTTTTTTCCCTACACGCTGCAAGATGGGTTTTGAAACTATGATTGCAGTTTCACCTTCGAGCTCTTCATCTCCGCTTACGCCCATCCCAAGGCTCTTTAAATCACCTAATGCATCTTTTTTGGAATCTGACTCCTGAAATAACAATGTGCTTTTGGAGAGATATTGCGGCTGTGTATATTTGAGATAAAAGTGAGCTCCTAAGTAGAATATGATCATACTTAAGACTACCCAAGGCCAATATTTCAAAAAACGAAATATTTCTTTTTTGAAGTTTATCTTTTTATTTAATGTGATATCCTTGTCTAGTAATTCCATTGAATTTATTTGGCTAATGCTATTACTGCAACCAGCACACTAATACCGACAGTTAGCAACTGTAAAAATAGAGCTCTGTTTGGATTGGTTGTATTGGCTGCAATCTGTGCATTTTTATCCGGCTCTACATATAAAATATCGTTTTGCTCGAGATAATAATAGGGTGAGTTTACAATGCCACGATCAGAAAAATCCAAATTTATCAATGTGTCCTTTTTACTTTGTTCGGAATAACGTAAGAGCTTTACATTAGTTCTGTCTGCTGTTGGCAGCATATCTCCGGACAAAGCCATTGCCTGAAAAAGGTTTAATTTTTCATTGTTAGTTGTTTTTTGCCCCGGACTACTCACTGCCCCTAAAACACTGATACTAAAGTTAGTCAATGTGACGTCCACTCTAGGATCTGTTAAATATACCTTTAGTCTTTCTTCAATATCCAACTCCAACTGCTTTTTGGTCATGCCCATACAGAAAATCCTACCTAGAACTGGCATTACAACATAACCTTCGCTTGAAACAACATATTGTCCAGCAGCCGCTGCAGAACTTTCAGTGTCAGGATTACTGGTAGTATTCATTGTTGTCAAATTAAAAGGCTTTACTGCAATTTCATCAAAAGCTGAAACTTTGATTTCCAAAACATCCGCCTCCTTAATTTTCAATCCTGTATACCTTGCCTGATTTACTTCCTCAGTGAAATTATGATTACTCATGTAAATCATATTTTGCTTTGGCTTACAAGAAAAAGCTAAAACAAGAAGGAGCAATAGAAATATCTGTTTTTTCATTTATAAAATCTGCAAAGGAAAAAATGCAGTATTTGAAGTAAAATTAATTGGTCTCGCCGATGTAATAACTAACGCCTAAAGCCAAAAATTGATTGAAGGTGGCATGTTGTGTATAGTCTGGATAGACCTTTGAAAAACCTCTGTCATATCTGATGAAAACATCCACGGCATCTGTCACTTTTGCACCAATCTTAAGAGATGCGCCATAACCTATACTGTTTATTTTCTGTCCCAAGCCAAATGCATTTGGATCAAATCCTCCCGCTATTGCTTCGTTCACAGCATTGCCTTCTTTCGTCTTTTCGCTAGCCAGAAATTCTATCTTCGGTCCAAGCATAAAGTAAAGATCGCCTTTGTAGCCGTTATTTCTAAGAAAGTATTTGATATACAAAGGAATACCTACGTAAATATTGCTGTATCTCTGAATATTTTTGTCGTCTTCATCCCAATCACCGGTTTCTCCCACATTGTAAATTTCCAACTGTGGTGTAAAATAGAGCCATGCAGAATCATAAATGTCATTTGGAACCAATGCAATATCAGCAAACACTCCTATATTTCCACCCCAACTTGGGTTGCCCACGCCGTGGATTCCTTTCATTGAGCTTTTATGGATACTACCTGTAACTCCATATTTTAAAAACTGCGCGTTTGAAAATCCAAATAATAGCAAGGCAAAGATAATCGATAGTTTTTTCATGAAGTTTAGATATTGAAATTTGGCACGAAATTAAGAATTTTTTATCAATTTTAAGAAAATAATTTCTTTTCAATGCATTAATTGTAATATTAAATTAATTTAACTTTGGCTATTCCTCACCGCTCACCACGTCGCAGATCACGTCATACTCATAACCTTTGGACATCAGGTGCCGGATGGTCTTGCTTTTTTTCTGATAATCTTTCAGCCCTTTTTGGTTAGAAAAATAATTATCGTATAGTTTTTCCAGCGTTTTTTCGTAATCCAGATCATCAATCTCATCCATACAGCTGGCAATCAGCTTTTCAGTGATGCCCTTCATCTTGAGATTCATCCGGATCTTGTTTCTTCCCCAGTGTTTGATGTAGAATTTGCCGCGGATATAACTTCTGGTAAACCGCTCTTCATTAAGATAATTCTCCTGCATCAGGTAAAGAAAAATCTCATCTTTGGCCTCCGGAATCAGCAGAAAGTCACGCATCTTCTGCTCTACCTCAGCGTGACAGCGGTCCTGATAGGCGCAGTAGTTGACCAGCTTTTGCTTGATCTCATCAAAGGTATAAGATTTTTTCTCCATTGGGCTTCAAATAAAAAAGAATGAACGGCATTGTTCATTCTTTAATTATCACTTTAATATTTTATTAATAATTGAAAAGTGCATGACCTTCCATTAATTCATTGACTTTCTTTTTCACCGAAGATAGAATTTCTTCATTTGCGATATTATCCACAACTTCGGAAATCAGATCTGCAATGGTTGCCATATCGTTTTCTTTCAAACCGCGCGTCGTAATTGCTGCTGTTCCAAGACGAATTCCGGACGTTGTAAAAGGCGATTTGTCATCAAACGGCACCATATTTTTATTACAGGTAATGTCAGCTTTTACCAAAGCCTTTTCGGTTTCTTTACCGTTGACATTTTTATTTCGAAGGTCAATCAGCATCAAATGATTGTCGGTTCCACCACTTACGATTTCGAAACCATTATCCACCATAGCTTTTGACAGAGCCTGCGCATTAGATTTCACCTGCTTTGCATAAACTTCAAATTTGGAATCAATAGCTTCTGCAAATGCCACCGCTTTTGCCCCGATCACGTGCTCCAAAGGACCTCCTTGGATTCCAGGAAAGACCGCACTGTCCAGAACAGCACTCATCATTTTGGTTTCACCTTTTGGCGTTTTGTGTCCATAAGTATTTTCAAAATCTTTACCCAGCATAATCATGCCGCCTCTTGGACCTCTTAATGTTTTGTGAGTCGTCGTCGTAACCACGTGGCAATGTGCAAATGGATCATTAAGCAAACCTTTCGCTACCAAACCTGCTGGATGCGCGATATCTGCCCAAAGTGTAGCGCCAATCTCGTCTGCCACCTCACGGAATTTTGCGTAATCCAAATCTCTGGAATAAGCGGAGAATCCTGCAATCAGCATCTTTGGTTTTTCTCTCAAAGCCACTTCTCTCATTTGGTCATAATCGATCAGACCAGTTTCTCTCTGAACGCCATACGAACAAACTTCATATTGAATTCCGCTAAAATTAACTGCCGAGCCGTGCGTCAAATGCCCGCCCATAGAAAGATCCATTCCCATCACTTTGTCGCCTGGTTTCAAGATCGCAAGATAGAGTGCTGCATTGGCCTGAGAACCGGAATGCGGCTGTACATTGACATAATCCACGCCGAAAAGTTCTTTGGCTCTGTCAATCGCCAGCTGCTCCACCTGATCTACGACTTCGCAGCCGCCGTAGTAGCGCTTGCCGGGATAGCCTTCTGCATATTTGTTGGTGAGGACACTTCCCATAGCCTTCATCACATTTTCGGAAACAAAATTTTCCGAGGCGATCAATTCTATACCGTGGGTCTGTCTTTCTCTTTCTTTTTCAATGAGGTCAAAGATCGGGTCTTGCATTTTAGATTTATTTTTGTCAAAAATAAGAAATTCTACAGATATTTTTATAACTTTCGCCCATTAACATTTTTAAAAGTAAAATCGTAAATCGTAAATTTGCAGTGCATTCACGATAGGAAATGCAACGGTATATAATAATCTAAACAAATAAATCCTTGATATGAATTCTAAGAAAAAATATAAAAAAGAACTTCTGAAATCTTTGAAATACATGGAAGCTGCCGAAAGCACTTCACTCAAAGTAATGACTAATCTGATGCTGCTGAAAGAGCTCAAAGAAAACAACATCAGCTTCAAAAAAGGCGACGTTTTTTCTTTTGAAGACAACATTTTTGACTACAGCGAGGACAAAAACGTCCGCATCCTGGCCAAACTTCGCAAGAAAACGATGAAGGCGATGAACAAACTGGTAGAAAACAACAAGTTTAAAGATAAAGAACTGAAGTTTTTAGCCTAAAAAAACCTTATCCTTATTAAATAAAAAAAGCCGGAAACTTTATCATTTCCGGCTTTTTATTTCTATTTATTGTTTAATGATCTTCTGTGCTTTACCGCTATTTATTTTCAGGTAATAAATGCCTGGATTCAGTTTCTGGACATTGATTTCCCTGCTTTTACCATTTAAATCCTTCTGCATCATCACCCTGCCTGTTGTATCTGTAATGTTGAATGATTTGATACTTTTGGCGCTATTAATTTTCAGAACATCTTTTACAGGATTCGGATAAATTTGATAATCCGGTTTTGAGGCTTCTCCCGTTCCGAGAAGATTTGTATTTCTGAAAAACATTTTATCACCCGCCGGATTGGTAATCGTGAGATATTGAACCGTACTTTCTGCAGTATAGACATACGTATATTTCTGACCGACATAAAGCCTGTAAAAATCTAACATTCTCACATCATAAGCATTGACCGCTTCGCTATTCTCGCCCTCGTAGATGAAAGGAAACTGGCTGTACTGATAGGTGAAAGAGTTTTCGTTATTTGTAAAAGCTACATAGCAAGTTCCTGAATTATAATATCTTGGGTAGAAATTATAAGTACCATTGCTGTATAACATCCGGGATTGTAAAATCGGCACGGTTGAAGGTGGCAGATATTCCGTTGTTCCGGAAGTGATTTTAAAAAGACGCCAGTCCTTGCCAACCAGAGTTTGCGGATCTGTAACCTGTGCGAATTGAAATAGACTGAAAAAAGTCAGAACTAAAGTGTAAATATGTTTCATTTATTTTATTTCCCAGGGATAGTCAAACTATATGCCACAGAAATAAGATTAACACCGAATTAATATTAATAACAGATTATAATTCCGAATTTGATTTTGATTAAAACAGTGTTGGTTTTTCATCCGCCAATTTGGGAATATGGATATCGGTTTTCCAGGCTTCATTCATTTTCTCGATCAGATGCGCAGACAAAAGCGGCGATGCCTTCTCTATATTTTGATGAACGAAGAAATATAAATTTTGAAGTCCTTCCTTTTTCCACTTAGTCAATCTTTTCAGCCAGTCTTCCAGACGGTCATAATCGCTGTCAGCATTGGCACCAACGTACCGGATGAAAGCATTTGGCGTTGTCAATCTCATATGGAGCATATCTCTTCGTCCAGCAGTATCAACGATAATGTTGGTAATATTGTTCATCTCAAACAATTCACAAACGGTATTGAAAACCTCTTCATCTGTAAACCATTCTGTATTTCTGAGCTCTATCGCAAGCGGAACCTCTTTTGGCCAGTCCTGTACAAATTTCTCCAAACGTTCATAATCTTTCGGTTTGAAGTTATCGTGAAGCTGCAGAAAAACCATTCCCAGTTTTTCATCAAAATTAAGAACCGCCGAAGCGAATTGCGTCACCACATCTGTGATGTTCAGTAACCTTCTGAAGTGTGAAACGGTATTGGTTATTTTCGGAAAAAATTTGAAATCTTTTGGTGTTTTCTCTTTCCAGGTGTGGACCTGTTCGGCCGTTGGCATTCCGTAGAAAGTCGCATTCAGCTCAATAGAATTGAATTGTGTGGAATAATAAGACAACTCATCTTTTGTTCCTTTCGGATAAAATCCTTTCAGGTCGGTTTTATTCCATTTTGCACAACCAATTGAGATATTGTCCAGACCTTTCTTATTCTGCCCGAGAATGAATTTGGTTTGCGGATGGTCTTTTGGTAATGTAAAATCTATGTTGGAAGGATCTGGGACTTGTCCGAATTTCATATGATAAGGCGTTTGAGGTTAGAACTGTAATTTTGTAATCGAGGTTTAAAGTTAGCAAAAAACGGGATCAACAGAACTAAAAAAAACAGGTAAATCCGTCTGTCAGTCAAAAATCTGTCCATATCTAAATCTTAAAGCCGCGGGAAACCGGTATTTCAGAATTGTCGCTCATCACAAGGAATCTGGACTGAATCTGCCTGATGTAATTCTTATTGATAATATAAGACCGGTGACACTTGACAAAGTTGGAAGGCAGCTCTTCCATAATTTCACTTAATTTCCCCCGAACCATATGCTGCTTTTTTTCGACCGTATAGACATTCAGATAATGATCGTCTGCTTTGATGTAGACCAGCGTATCCAGGTTGATTTTGGTTTTATCTTTAAGGATAATGTTTTCCTTCTCGGTCACACTTCTCAGCTTTTTGATTTCGGCTACCGACTGGAGATGCTCTGCTTCCAACAGCTGCTTCTCGGCCAGTACTTCTTTCTCTTTCAGGATAAAGGAGATGAAGAAGAAACAGAAATTGATATTGTCACAGATCTGAAGCAGGAAATAAGAAGCGTCTGAGATTTTGATCCAGTTCGGATCCAGATGGATGAGATTCAGAAACCTGGGCAGCGCCACCTCAAAAGAGCTGATCATCGCGACCAGAATCCCCACAAATAGATAGCGCCGGAAACCCTGCCGGTGCCGGAGTGCAAAGGAAAAGACCAATGCCAGCGTGATGAAATCTACAATCGCGGCTGTATTGAGAATAAATCTGAACACCCGGATTACCAAGATATTGCCGATGAACGGTAGGGCTTCCACGAAAAAAAGAATAACCCAGAATATCGTAATCCCTACCAGAAAACGGTACAGAAAGTTCTTTTTATTCAGATCAAAAAAGCTGATGATCAGGAAATTGAAGACCACAATAAACAGATCACCAAGCGCCTCATACACCATTTTGTTCGTTATAAAAGGCAGAAAATCGACCTCGAATACCAGAACGTGAATTTCATTCAGGTAGAAAACAATAAACAGCAGGCACTGGAGCGAGAAGAAAAAATAAATCTTTTTGAAGCCGAGAAGATACATCCGGAAAATGCCGAAAATCAACAGGGCAAACTGAAAGCCTGTAATAAATACTGTGAACAGTGCATAAATACTCAGCGGCTTGCTCTTCCTGTTTTCAAAAGCTTTGAGGTAGCTGTCTTCGCTTTCGATTATAATTTCCGGAATGGTGATCATGTATTTATACTTTTTGAGCACCACCACATAGCATATCGGCTGGTTCTTCATGGGATGCAGGATCACCTGTCTTTCATTGTATTTGATTGATGCTTCCGAGATCCGATTGGCATAGCCCGTCTTGCCTACCAGCCGGAAAGTGCCGCCCCGCAATTCGTAAACCTGCATATACGACACCTCTTCTTTGGCGGTGAGGTAAAGCGGTTTGTTTTGAAAATTCTGCAGGCTGAAACGGATCACCGCATACTGCAGCGTATCCGGCATCGGCATCTTCTGCAACACCGCATCTGCGTACATATGAAAATCCAGCTTTTCCATAGTACGAAGGGACACCTCATCTCTGTCTGCATAGGCTATTGCCGCATGGCTGTACAGCGAGACACTGTCGGATTCTGCGAAAAACGGGACCGCTTTGTCCTGTGAAAAAAGCAGCTGCTGAACGCACATCAAAAAACAGATGGCATACCACTTTTTCATACAGAGCAAGAGCGAAACAGATTTCATGGTCAATCGGTAATCATTCGGAAAAGGAATTGTCATTTAATATAAGCAATAGGCCTCCTTCACAGTATTGCTCGCGTTTTCGTGTCAGGCTGCAGATGTTTGACTGCTTCTGGGAATACCCGGAATACCGCGCGGGCCAGGAGCTGAACCGCCAGCGGTATTCCGGACTTTTCGAGATAAGTGAGAAAATCATTTAGCTAGAGAACCGGTGGCGCATCATCGCCGCCGCCGAAATTCTGACCGGTGATAAGGGTATTATATTGGTCGGTCAGGGCATTCAGCTGATTGATTACGGTGGTATAGGGCGATACCTGCGGCGCTTCTATCAGCATGTGCAGGGCATCAATCCTGTCGCGCAGGGCATAGTATACTGCATTAGTCTCCTGCCTTTTGTTGAAGAGGTTTTCTGGCGAAGCATCGCCATATTCCTGGGTTCTGTTCAGGTAGATTTCACCAAACTCATTATTCAGCCTTTTCATTTCTGCCAGCCAGTCTGCCACACGGAGGTATGCCACAGCATCCACCAGTTCCGGCTTGTTCTCCCAGTCGGCAATCAGTGCCGTCAAGGTGGCGGTTTCTGCCTGGTAGCTCTGTTTGGCAATGCCCGAACCATACAGCCGGATGCTGGCCGCCAGTTTCTGCGCAGCATCGCGAACCGCCTCATCAAAATGGTATTCGTAGCCCTGCGTCACAAACAACAGCCCATTGATGCAGTTGTCCCTTTTCTCATCCAGCCCAGCCAGGACGGCGGTATTTTTATTGCCCATCATTTTTTTGAAAAGAGCATCCATCTCGTCCACCTTGGCCTTCAGGGCATCCAGTTTGGCCTGCACATTCAGCGTTGCAGGACTGTTCCGGTCTACAATAGCGCAGTAGTCTTTCATCATCTGTAAATACGCTGCATTTCTTAATTTTGTTAAATCAATTGTGTTCATAGCATTAATAATTTATGTTAATTAAAGTAAATATAAATATATTTTCCTGAACCGGCAATGCTGCAGCGCATCTAAGTTTCAATATCTTCCCGAAGCCCTTTTACCGGGGTCAGCAGCCTTTTGGGAACATCCGGAAAGCCAACGCCCGCGAGCGGCAGACTTTCGGGATAATCCGGAAACCTGCTGCGCGGGCGCGTGGCCAATAATAGGCCTGTAGAGCGGCCAAAACTAATTTCTGTGGTAGTGCATCAGGCTCATCGGCAGTCCATTCATTAGTGGAATAAGCTTCATGCTAAATGGTACTGAGAATCCCGGAAATGGCATTGAAGGTCTGAGATTAAAAGAACCAGGCCTTTTCAATCATCCTGATATAAACCATCAAGCGGTCATTAATAATGATCATTATCCGAAATGTTTAAAGCCTATTCTGAATTCTTAATCCGATTTAATATGACTATAAAAGCTGGTATCAGGATGCTGCACCTGCGGCCTAATGAAAACCTAATGCACTGCAGGCGCCTGCCACCACCACGGCCTGGCCGGTACTGTTTCCAAGAGCATCGCTGTAATACACCGTATAATTTCCCGGAGGCAAATTATAGAAAGTTGCGCAACCGTTGGCTCCACACGGTGGTGGCGAACTTTGGGTCGCATTGGGATAAACACTCGTGATGTAGCCTTTCTGGCCATTCACCGTGATGGTTGCCGCGCCGCCGCCATTATCCGTTTTTTGCCAGACGACCAGACTTCCTGTCGCACCGCCACCTCCGCCGCCAGTCCCGGAATAGGTCAGCTCCTGCAAAAAGCAGCCGCTGTTGGCAGGCACATTGACGCTGCCGGACCACTGAACGCCAGACTCACTGGATGCGGTGTAGGCATAAGTTCCGGCAGCAAGGTTGTAGTTTGCAAAGCCGCCAATGCCGCACGCCGTCGGGCTGCCCGTGAGCTGATAGCTGGTAATCTGCTTCACCTGTCCGCCCAAAGTCACCGTTATTTTACCGAGCGTGGAATTCTTTGTCCAGAACATCACATTGCCATTGGCCGTACCGCCGCCACCACCTGTTCCGCCGCCATTGTCTATCAGTTTTATGGCAACACATATCCCGTAGGCAGGCACATCAATGGTGCCCTGCCAGAGTTTGCTGCCGGACGCATTCTGAACCCGGTAGCTGTAGCTGCCTTTTTCAAATTTTTTGCTGAAGCCGGTGATGCTGCAGTCGGTGGAGTTGGGTCCGTCTGCGTCCACCCCTGTGATCTGGCCTTCGTATACGCCATTGACATACACGCTCAAGGCTCCCAGACCCAGGTCTGTAGCCTGGTAGAACTGCATATAGCCCCAGCTTACCGCCTCTTCCTGTTGCTCGTCCTCCTCTCGCGAACAGGATATTATAAAACAAGATGAAAGAAGCACAATCAATAATAGTCTTAATGTTTTCATTTGGTTTGATTTAAAAGGTTATGTCATCTATTTTTTCAGAATTTGGAATGCCCGTTGTGCGGCCTGCCCCTGGTTTGACAGCAGTACCACCGTAATCCGGCAGGGCAAATGATCAGAAGTCAAGCTCTTTGGTATTCACTTTTTTCAGGATGGGCACCAGAGCTCCGATGTCCTCTGCGTGGGACTCTGTCCAGAACTCATAGCTCTCCTCATCATTCAGGATAATGCTGAGGCGCTTTCTTTTTTCGTGGATCAGAAATTTGAAGATAATCTCATCTGCCGTGAAGATAAATTCGGAAGACTTGTCTTTGTATCTGGTTTCGAGATTCGGAAGGATGTTCTGCTCCAGAAAGAGAATCATCTCATTTACCTGCTCCCGGTCCACATAAAGCGACACCAGGCCATCGCGGGTCATAGACTGCGCCATCAGACCGCTGCCTGCTGCGACCGCTGATGTATTGCCGGACACCGCACCCGCACTGCCGGCAATGGCTCCCAGCGCAATCCCTGCCACCCCGAGACCGCGGGTCTTGACCTGAAGATCCACCTGCAGGGCATTTTTCTTATTTCCCGTTTTGAGATCTACAATCTGGATCGGGAAAAACTGAACCGTCTCGCCGGCGCCGGAACGGAACTCGGCAATCAGCGACCAGTCTTTGTTGATCCTTACCGTTTCGGCATCACGGATAAAGGTTCTGGTCTCGGAAACCTCGGCTTTTCTGACTACCTGTGCAGCACTGAAGATGCAGGCACCCATCAGTAAGAGGACTAATTTTGTTTTCATCACCCTCTGCTCTAAATGTTGTGTTGTGATGAAGCCTGCTGAGGATCTGCGTTCTGCAGAATCACGCTGACCCAGCGGTCATAGCGCGCAGAAACAGACATGATTAAGATTGTAAATGGTGTTTTCATAGGGCTGTTCTTTTAAAATTTGCTTCACAAATGTCCTTTAAAAACAGCTTGTTGCAATCAAAATGTCGTGAACGGCAGGAAAAATAACGTGAATAGCAGCTTGGCATTTTTATTAAGAAAAACAGTTTGCCGCATGCCTTTTCAATCTTAACATAAGCCATAAAAAAACCATCCTGTTTCGCAACAGGATGGTTTTTTATTAATTCTTAATTTTCAGTGTATCTTAAGCTTCACAAGCCGAACAGCTCACAAAGTTGACCATCATTTCCTTAGAAACTGATGAACTTCTTTGGTAATACAATGTTTTTACGCCTTTCTTCCAAGCTTCGATCATTACGTAATTTACATCTTTCACCGGCATTGTTGATGGAATCTGCAGGTTAAGCGACTGCGCCTGATCGATATACTGCTGTCTTTGAGCCGCCTGAGAAACAATCTCCATTGGAGAAATCTCACGGAATGTTTTGAATACCGCTTTTTCCTCATCAGACAAACCTTCAAGATGCTGTACAGAACCGTGGTTTAGCATAATGGTTCTCCAGGTTTCTTCGTTATCCAGACCTTTTTCGTCTAGCAACTTCGCCAAATACTTATTCTTACGCATAAAGTTTCCTTTAGCCAATCCTGCTTTGTAATAGTTAGAAGCAAACGGCTCGATTCCAGGAGAAGTTTGACCAAGAATTGCAGAACTTGAAGTGGTTGGGGCGATGGCCATCAAAGTCGTGTTTCTCAATCCATAACCTTTCAACATATCTGGTTCACCGTAGATGTTTGCCAATTCTTTGGAAGCAATTTCAGACTGTTCTTTGATGTGACGGAACGCTCTTGCATTGAACTGAGTCGCCTCGAAACTTTCGAACGGAATCATATTTTTCTGCAAATAAGAATGATATCCCAAAACACCCAAACCTAAAGCTCTGTGACGCATTGCAAAATTTCTAGCTGAAGTCAAATAATAATTCCCTTCAGTTTTATCAATGAATTCTGAAAGAACGGCATCTAAGAAATAGATTGCCAATTTCACAGCGTTCGTATCTTTCCATTCGTCATACAATTCCAGGTTCATGGAAGATAAACAACAGATGAATGATTCGTTGGCTGTAGAAGGCAACATAATCTCGGAACAAAGGTTACTTGCGTTCACCATCAATCCGGAATCTTTGTAAACCTGAGGCTTGTTTCTGTTCACATTATCGGTAAAGAAAATGTAAGGCAAACCTTTCTGCTGACGGCTTTCCAAAACTCTTGCCCAGATTTTACGTTTGTCTGCATCACCATCAATCATATCCTGCATCCAGTAATCCGGAACGCAAATTCCTGTAAACAAGTTCTGGATCGGACTTCCAATATCTTTAATACTCAGGAATTCCTCAATATCACCGTGGTCGATGTCAAGATATGCTGCAAACGCACCTCTTCTCACGCCACCTTGCGATACCACGTCCATCGCCGTATCATATAATTTCATAAAAGAAACCGCTCCGGAAGATTTTCCGTTGTCTGTCACTGCAGTTCCTCTGTTTCTCAATTCTCCAAAATAACCGGACGTTCCACCACCGATTTTCGTCTGCATGATCACCTCGCCCAACTTGTGCGTGATGCCTTCGATATTATCCGGAACGTGAACATTGAAGCAGGAGATCGGCAAACCACGCTGCGTTCCCATATTCGCCCAAACGGGAGAAGAGAAACTGATCCAGCCTTTCACGATCATTTCCTTGAAAGCCGCCTGAAGTTCAGGTTTGTAAAGACGTTTTGCCGCCGCCGTTGTAATACGGTCGATAGCGCCATCTACAGTTTCACCTTTCAGAAGGTAGCCTCTGTTCAGCATTTGTTCAGACTCTTCGTTGAGCCACCAGATATCTATATTTTCGTCCATCATAACTTTTATATTTTGCTTATTGTATTGGTCTTTTGTTTTATTTTACTGATTTGGGCATCTTAATCCGTCCTCCACTCCCGCTTTTTTTTCTTCACGTTTCCGGATTCCCGACGTTTGGACAAAGAAAAAAAGAGCTCCGTTCAGGCCGGGATGCGCTTCGCCTCTTTTGGCATTTGACACAAAAAAGAAAACTTCAAGAATTAAAAACACTTCTCAAAATTTTCTTTTTTACACCTTTCTCAGTTTGAAACTTTGAAAGGATTTTTTATTCATTTCACTTTTCAACGTTTGAAAGTTGAAAAGGATTTTTATTTTCACTTTTGTCATTCCGTAGGAATCTCGACAATGAAGTTTAGATTCCTACGGAATGACAATATTATGTCTTATGTGTTGAAATCCTTCGACTCCGGTCAGGATGACAACTCCAATCAGCATTTCTTTCTACGAAATTGTTTTTTACGCTGTAACTGCGCCCCGACTTGAGTGGAAATCCTTTTTTTGCCTAACTCAACTTCTTTTGGAAATACAAATGTCTGCAAAAAAAGATTGGGAACGGAAGGCGGAATAGGCGTCCAAATTATTTTAAAACAAATCGTTCGCCGTAATACTTTTATCGTGCTTCGTATAATCAACAGGACGTTTTGCGAAGAAATCATCCATAGAGTTGGCGAAAACTTCTTCCTCGAACCAGATCATTGGTTTGTAATCTTCCGGCGTGATGTTGTATCTGGTTTTCATTCCGATTTTCTTCAAAGAGTCGTCTACTCTGTATTTCATAAAATCAAGAAGGTTTTTCTTGGAAATCTTGTCCAGTTCGCCTTGCTCGAAAATCCAGTCCAGAATGTTGGATTCCATTTCGATAGATTCGTCTACCAGATCGTAAATCGCTTCGATGTCGGATTGTGTCAAAAGATCCGGCTGCTCTTCACGGATTTTATTAATCAGATAAATACCACCGTTGGCGTGGATCTGCTCATCAATAGAAGTCCAGGCGATGATGTTGGAAACGTTTTTCAGATATCCCTTGAATCTTGTGAACGACAAAATGATCGCAAACTGACTGAAAAGCGAAACGTTCTCAATCAAAATACTGAACAGCAATAGTGAAGAAACGTAAGCTTTCTGATCGTCAGAATTCGCATTTTTCAACATTTTCCCCAGATAATCGATTCTGTCTTTGACGGCTGGAACATTCACAACGTCCAAGAAGTCGTCATTGTAACCAAGGACTTCCAACAATCTGGAGTAAGCTTCGGAATGGCGGAATTCGCATTCTGCAAATGTGGCACCAAGACCGTTAAGTTCAGGTTTTGGAAGGTGGTTGTAAAGATTTCCCCAGAAGGTTTTCACATTCACCTCGATTTGGGCGATCGCAAGCAGAGCATTCTTCACTGCATTTTTCTCGTGAGGCTCCAGCTGCGACTGGAAATCCTGAACATCGGCTGTAAAATCCACCTCCGAATGTACCCAGTAAGACTTGTTGATAGCCTCTACAAATTGCATTACTTCTGGATATTCAAAAGGTTTGTAGCTTATTCTTTTATCGAAAATTCCCATTATCAGCCGGTTTTATCAGTTATTTAAAATTCTATGAAAAGATAGTGATTGGTAACAGAATATTTCTGCGTGAGAAAGGCGTTACTTTTATCTTCTAAAGTGATTACAAAAATAGAAATAGATGTGTACAAATGAAAGGGCAAAACGAGGAAATGTGTCAAAATTCTGACAATCATCGGCAAAAGTTTTCCACATTATGTTAAAAGGTGGATGGATAGGGAATTCCTGATTAATTGGAATTCGGTAACAGCGTTAACTTGTCTGATTAAAATTAAACAACAAGTTAAAAATTACTTTATTAAAGGGTTTTAAGAACTAAACAGCAGTAAACTAGTCTAACTTCTACAGGAAACTGCCATCAGAAATGGTTAAAAATATTAACCTTCCGAAACTTTCTTTGAAAAGTTGTGCGTCTTGATATATTCTGCAAAAGCGATTTTAAGTTGGGATTCGATAGCAACTTTGTTGAAATTGTTTCTGTAATTCTTGGAAAGATCTTTTTGTTCATCTGCATAAGCCAGGAAAATATCAATATCATATTCGTCCAGGCCATAACTTTTGTACTCATCCAAATTCACAACCGCTTTCACCCGTTTGTAGAACTCCTGCTTTTCGGCGTAGTTGGCGGTGGTTTTGTAGGTTTGGGAAGCTTTTCCGATTAGACTTCCGATGGCGCCTGCCAATTTTACCATATCCATTTGTCCGGCGGAAAGATTCGGCTGTTTGAAGGCCGACGGCGTGGTTGCCTTTGGCGCAACTTCATTGAGCGGTTTTGTCATATACAGATTCATCGCCATATTGAGTGCCACCACTTTTGGCGGGGGATTGAGCCTGGTGACATCTTTCTTCAGAATGCCTGTCGGGCGGAAAGTAAGTTTTACTTCTTCGATTTCCTGTGGAATTGTGAATAGTTTGACCTCAAGGCTTTTTGAGAAACTCTCAGCATTTACGGTTAAGTTTTTTCGTTCGTAGCCTTGTCTTGCAATTCTGAGTTCGTCTGATGATTTTGCAGCGATGACGAAGTTTCCCATAAAATCTGAAACCACCACTTGGTCTGTCCGGAGATTGAAAATACTGGCGTTTGGTAATCTGTCGCCGTTTTCATCGGCGATATTTCCCATCACATATTCTGATTGTGAAAATGTTTTGATGAAGAAAAGAAATATAAGAAGCGACAGTAATTTGATTTTCACGGATTCTAAGTTTTGTGCAAAACTAATTCTAATTGAGTCAGTTATTGTTGAGAAAGGAATTTTGGAATGATAGTTTAACCGACTTTAAGGAGTTTTGTGATTTTTTTTGAATTTGAGGGTTTTGGTTTTGTTAATTTAATTTTGAAATATTTTGAACGCAGATTGCGCAAAGGTTATTTATCATTATTGAAAACATTTTAAGTTCGCAAGGGTTTTTAGAATCTCTCGCTGATCTGGGAGATTATGGAGATTTTTTTGAACGCAGAGTGCGCAAAGGTTTTTTATCATTATTGAAAATATTTTAAGTTCGCAAAGGTACTTCGACAGGCTCAGCATAAACTTCATACTCAGCAAAGGGTTTGGAATCTCTCGCGAATTTGGCAGATTATACCGATTTTCAATTTTATGCAAATAAATTTGGAAATGTGTGTTTTGTTTAAGTTTCTGAAAATATAGATTGTTTGGTTGAATTTCAAAAATTGTTGGGAAGCGTGGATTTTTGCGCAGCTGCGTAAGGGATGGTAGTGGAAATCCTTTTTGTCTTTGTTGGAAGCGTCTTTTTTGACATCAGCGTGAATGACAAAAAGATTGCAGCCCTTCGACCATGCTCAGGATAAACTACCAGCCCGGCCCGAGCGGTGTACTATCGTTCAACTTTTTGACGACACATCGTAGCGAGGGATACGCCCAAATCGGGTTGATGGTTTTTGGTTGATAGTTGATGGTGAATGGTAAATTAATTTTTTGTAAATTTGTAGTCTTATTTTACAATTGGGGTTGACTGGTTTCGACAGCAAGGTCAATGGGTAAGTAAGCATGCAGAGAACCGTAGCGCGATCTCTTTAATCCCTTGCTACACACTTTTAACTGGCAACGAAGAGTTCGCTCTTGCAGCTTAATCCGAAGTTTAGTAGGATCCAGCGCTTTCCTGAAGATAGTAAGGAAGCAAGATGTCTCACAAACGCTCTGTTCTGCGGCGTTTGATTCTGGGGCATAGCAATGCAGAAATAAGTCTCGGGAAGCTTCGGCTCGGGATCGAAATTTTAGAAGATAAGGTTTAGGTTGGGTGTTTGCTCTCTGCCTGAGCTCGAAAATCAATAGCGAAATAAGCATGTAGAAATCTTATGTATTGCTTGTTTGGACGAGGGTTCGAATCCCTCCAACTCCACTTTACAAACAAAAAAACCACTGACATCCAGTGGTTTTTTTTGCTTTCTATTAATTAGCCTTATTTTTTGGAGGTACTGTTTTTTAGAATCATATAAGATAATCCCAAGCCTATTCCTGCGAGCAGCGCCAATTTTGTTTTTCTGGTAGGAACCGGAAGAATTGTTTCGCCGTAGATCCGGTGTGGTTTTGGCGACGGCCATAATACATTGCCGGGATTTGGTTTTCCGTTTTTGACCTTCATCATAACGCGCATCCCGGCCGAAGTCATATTCATTATTGTTTTTGGAAACATGCCGTAAAGATTTTTCATGACTCTGGAATTGATGTCCGGGAACATATCTTTTCGGGGATTCTTAGCAAGCTCTACCATCTTCGCCGCCGTATCTCTTGGATCTGCAGCAAAGGGCGGAATTTTAAAATCTAGACCCGAGAATTTAGCGGAATGCGCATTGCCTGTAGACCTCTGGATCTGAGGAAACATATTACAGATATGCACGTTTGCAAAATCTGACAACTCGCCCTGAAGCCCTTCCATCATCCCGCGGATGCCAAACTTTGTTGCTGAATAAACAGCACTGTAAGGCGCTGGCATAAATCCACCAATTGAAATATTATTGATTAGAATCCCCTGCTCCTGTTTTTTGAAGATGGGCAGCACCGTATAAGCGCCGTGCATATAACCGAAAAGATTAGTTTTGATCACCTGCTCATTGAGAGGCATTGGAATATCTTCAAATTTCCCGCTAGCCATCACGCCGGCATTGTTCACCCAGATATCTATTCTGCCGTTGAACTGCAGAGCCTCATTAGCCAATTTTTCAACATCTTCTGCTATGGACACATCCGTAGGAATACCCAAAGCGATTGCACCCAGATCTCTGCAGAGCGCCACCGTCTCGTCTATTGCATCCTGCCCGCGTGCGGCTATAATGATGTTACAGCCTTCCAAGGCAAAGGCTTCTGCAGCAGCTCTTCCCACGCCGCTACTTGCGCCAGTAATGACTACAGTTTTGCCTACTAAACTTCTAGTTGAAATATGATTTGATTCCATAGTTTTGGTATTTATAATTGAATATTTAAGAAATTATTTAATTAATAAATTTTATAACTCCTTAACAATCAATTCTAATACCACTTAATTGCACACACATATTAAACATCAGACAAACAGCGTTTTGCGAAAAAGGCACAGAATATGCATAGTTAAAATCAAATAAACAAAATTTAATGTTATGAGAAATATTCTTTGGCTAGTAGCAGTGATCTGCATCGTGGTCTGGCTTCTAGGGATGCTGGGCGTAGTACCTGGAATGAGTACAGGTTATTTAGTACATATTTTATTAGTAATCGCAGTTATTGTGGTTCTATACAATCTGATTTCAGGGAGAAGACCTCTCGATTAAATATCGGAAATAAACCACAATCAGAAAAAATTAAAACCCACGCTTTGTGGGTTTTTTTGTTGCAGCATAACTAGGCCTTGTGACATTTATCAGTGACCTGTTCATTTATAATACTTTATATTTGTATTAATATTTACGCTTGAAACATCTGCTGACACTTTTTATCGTTTTTAATATGGCAATTCGTCCTCTGATGCCATTGGTAGATTATGCGGTAAATTATAATTTCATTTCTAACAATCTTTGTGAGAACAAAAGCACACCACAACTCTTGTGCAACGGGAAATGTTATCTTAAAAAAGAACTTTCAAAAACAGCTGGGGGCGAATCTAAGAATAATTCCCGGATCAATATTTCGGCTTTGGTAGATACATTCATTATTAATGAAACCTTTGTTTTCTCATCAAACGATTTTAATCACATTGAAAACCTGAAAATCAATTCTGAGTTTTCTACTGCTTATAACTTTTCTATATTTTCCAAAATTTTTCATCCGCCCTTGGTTTGATTTTACATCTGATAATTCTCTCTTTCCAGAGCAGTTTTAAATTTATTTAATTAAAATCAACATTAATGAAAATATTCGTTTTAGCGATACTCCTTTCTGTATCCTTATTTTCCTGTGCTCAGGAAACTCCCAAAGTAAAACATGTTTCTAAGATGAAACCTGCGACCGACCTCAAAAATGTAAAAGTTTTCAACACAGAAGATCCCGTCTGCAAAATGAAAACCGCAGATTTTCTAAAAGACACAGCAGATTACAAAGGAAAAAAGTACGGTTTTTGCAGTGACCATTGCAAAGCTGAATTCAAAAAGAATCCGGAAAAATATGCCCACAATGCGAAGTAATAAGAAAACAAAGCAGAATGCCAAAAGCAAAATAATCATTCCAATTGTTGTTTTAGCTTTGATTTTTGTGGCCATCGGAGCTGGAATGAGCTATTTCAAGAAAAGTCTTTTCACCGTGATGAAAGTCCCGGATTTCGAACTGACAGATCAAAACAGCAAAAAGGTAAGTAATAAAGATATGCTTGGAAAAGTCTATCTGGTAGAGTTTTTCTACAGCCGCTGCCCCACGATTTGTCCCGTGATGAATTCCAATATGAAACACATCGAGGAAACCATCAATGACCAAAATTTCGGCATTATTTCAATCAGCATCGATCCAACGAATGACACACCGGAAGTTTTGAAAAACCACGCCAGAATGCTGGGAACCAAATCACCTAACTGGCATTTTCTGACAGGAAACCGAGATTACATCGACCACCTGGCAGACCAATTCAACATCTATGTCGGCGATAAAGAAGACCAATCGGAAAGCCTGAATCACAGCGGAATGATCGCCCTGGTTGACCAGGAAGGAAATCTCCGTTCCAGATTTGACGAAAACAATAGTCCAATCTTGTATTACTCTGGCCTGAATTATGAAGATCCAGAAGGAAAAACAACTTCACTCACCGGCAAATTTCATCCCGACCGTGAAAAATTAATAGAAGACATCAGAAAATTATTAAAACAATAAATATTAATCTTTAAATAAAGTTATTATGAAAATCAAGAAAATATTCCTAGCAAGTGCTTTGTCTGCAGCTACTTTTGCAATGGCACAATTCAAACAGACGCCGCTTCCTTATGCTTACAACGCGCTCGAGCCTTATGTAGATGCGCAAACGATGGAAATCCATTACACGAAACACGCTGCAGGTTATGTTACCAATTTGAATAAAGCCATTGCCGGAACGCCATTGGAAAAAGAAAGCATCACAAAAATCCTTTCCCACATTTCCAAAGAAAGTCCGGCCGTTAGAAACAACGCAGGCGGACATTACAATCACGAATTGTTCTGGACCGTTCTTACGCCTGAGAAAAACACACAACCATCAGCAAAACTGATGAAAGCGATCAACGATTCATTCGGCAGTTTAGACGGTCTGAAAGAGAAAATGAGCAAAGCTGGTGCAGACCGTTTCGGTTCCGGTTGGGCTTGGTTGGTATTGACGGCTGACAAAAAATTAGCCGTGACTTCAAGCGGAAATCAGGACAATCCGTTGATGGATCTTGCCGAAGTCAAAGGCACGCCAATATTGGGAATTGATGTTTGGGAGCACGCATATTACCTTAAATATCAGAACAAAAGAGCCGATTATTTGACTGCATTCTGGAATGTTGCCAACTGGAAAGAAGTAAGCAAACGTTTCGAAGAAGCTACAAAATAATCTCTCCTTGAAATTAATTTGCAACATATTCCTCATCCTTTATCTGGTGTGCAAACCTGCATTTCCATTGGCGGAATATGTTGTAAATTATAATCAAATCCAGGTACTGTGCGTCAACAAAGCACGACCGGAACTCAATTGCAACGGAAAATGCTATCTTGGAAAAGAACTGGCAAAATCCAGTGAATCCGACTCGTCGCCACTTTCCAAAGGCAAAAATCAAGTCCAGAAAATCTTGGACTTTTACATTCCGACTGAGATTTTCAAAGCCTCCATCGAGAACAATTTCTCCCTCCCAAACCTGACTTTCTCGTACAAAACAGGTTACACATTCCTCTTTCTGAGACACATTTTCAGACCTCCCATTTTTTAGTTGAACATATAAAATATTTGGGCGATTCCCTCTCCAACGCTAAGGCCTTAGCTCGGGTCGGGCTGTCCACTACTATCTTTTTGTCTAGCAAATTGAGTCAATAAAACGACTTTTGGCCAAAAGACAAAAAGGATATCCGCTACCATCCCTATCGCGGGATTCGGCATAAAATCAACGTTTCAACTAAAAAATCATTATCGTCCTATAAAATTAAATACAATTATCAGGTCGCTCTTCTAAAGCTTTAATTCTATTGATATCTGCTTGCTACTAACAGTTAGCTTCTCACGAAGCTTTGTAAAGTCCGGTCGGGACGTACTGTTAGTAGAAAAAAGAGATGTCTCAAAAACAAAGCTCCAGTGGAGCGAACTGTTAATTTATATAAACATTAAGTTCAGTTTGTTTATATCTTTTATCGGACGACCATAAAAAAAATCATATGAAAATCTACAAATTTTTATCGCTAATTCTTATTGCATTCATCGTAATCACAATTTCATCTTGCTCCAATAACGATGACGACGAAGTTCAAAATACAGAACCTGGAAATCTCCAACTCAAATTCGAAAACGGATTCAACAATCTTGGAAACATTGTGTTAAATCAAACCACGCAAACGTCATCAAACGGACAAAAACACCAGTTCTCTACTTTGAAATATGTCATAAGCAACATCTCCCTCATCGATGAAAATGGCAGCGAGTTCAAATACAATTACAACAATCCCGACAAAGGCGCCTTCATCATCAACCAAGCCGATGCAAAAGGCGGAATTGTCTACGCCAACCTTACAGACATCCCAAAAGGAAACTACAGGAAAATCAAGCTCGGATTGGGAATCAGCCCAACCGCTTACTTGATTGGGCAAGACGGACAAGGCACTTTCTGGGAAAAAGCCAAGCAGGAAGGAATGGCCTGGTCCTGGGCAGCAGGATACATTTTCGCAAGAATCGAAGGTAAATATGGAACTGCAATTCCCGACACAGAATTTATGAACCATACCGGGAATATGGGCGACACCCATACCAACGGTACAGCCAACCTTTACAGGGAAGTCGTTTTGGATTTGCCAACAACCGCCAGAGTCAGCAAAGACATCACACCTTCAATTCATATACTGGCAGATTTCAACCAATATCTGAGCGGACAAACTGCATTGACCTTAAACCTAGCCAACCAAATGGCGATGGGAAGCAGCCCGCATCTCGTGAATGTGAGCAACAACCTTATCAATATGTTCAAAGTTGACCACGTTCATAATGATTAATATATTTCAACAATTCCAGAGAGGACGATTATGTTCTCTTTGGATTCTCCTTGTTCTAATTTCAGGCATTTTAACGTCCTGTTCGAACGAAATTGAAGGCGAAGTTTTCGAGGAAGACAAAGCTTACAATCTGGAAATCCCAACCTATTTTCCGGCTTTGACTTTTGATACTGATAAAAACCCAGTCACAGTCAACGGCGTTGCGCTGGGAAAGAAATTATTTTATGAAGGAAAACTATCCCGGAACAATACGATTTCCTGCGGATTTTGTCACATTCAGGAGTATGCTTTTACGCACCACGGACATCCGGTAAGTCACGGCATCGATGACAAATTGGGAATGCGAAATGCGCCTGCCATTCAAAATATGGCCTGGCTGAAAAATTATACCTGGGACGGCGTGAGTCATAATCTGGATGAACGTTCATTAGTTCCCATCACCACAGATTTTGAAATGGACAGCTCGATTCCAGAAGTGATTTCAAAGTTAAATGCCGATGCGAACTATAAGAAAATGTTCAAATCTGCTTTCGGCGATGATAATATTAATGGTGAAAGAATCTTGAAAGCTTTGTCGCAGTTTATGGTCACGATGGTTTCTGCCGATTCCAAATACGACCAGGTCAAAAATGGAAAAGCGAGTTTCACGAATGAAGAATCTCAGGGGAAAATTCTCGTCGAAAACAAATGTTCAAGTTGCCATTCTGGCGAATTATTCACGGATGAAAGTTATCGCAATACGGGAATGTATTACAATTCGCAGTACGATGATCGCGGACGATACCGTGTGACTTTGGATGGGAATGACAATATGAAATTCCGGGTTCCGAGTCTTAGGAATGTAGAATTAACCGCACCGTATATGCATGACGGCCGATTTTATTCTTTGGAAGCTGTTCTCAATTTCTATTCCGACAATGTGGAAAATCAACCAAATCTTGACCCAATTTTAAAGCAAAACGGACACATCGGAATCGCGACGACAAGCTTGGAAAAACAATACATCATTGCTTTTCTGAAAACCTTGACCGACCAGAATTTCATTAATAATAAAAAATTTGCAGAATAATGAAGAAGCTTATTTTAATTCTATTTTCAATTCTTACTATTTCAATCCCAGCAACGGAGAAAGACAGTCTTTACATTCCGAAATACGAGACGCAGAATCTTCTGAAGACTCAGGAGTTCTTTTGTGATGCCTGTGGCTGTGCGGCGGGAAACGGTTCTTCCGGTTTCGAATCTTTATTGAATCCGCAATTCATTGGCGTCAAATATTTTGCTCAGCATTATAAAGCGAAGGAAAATCTCTTCACGAATGAATTGACGCAAGACCAATATTTCAACACGATTCAAATTTGGGGAAAGATCCCGATTACTGGAAAACTGAGTGTTTACGGAAGTTTACCATTTCAGTTTCACGAGAAGAAGACTTTGCAGGGCGACATTAACATAAGCGGAATCGGCGATGCGAGTTTGATGGGAATTTATCAAATCCTTAATTCTAAAAATACATTTCACCAATTGAATGGTGGTTTTGGTGTGAAAATTCCGATTGGGAAGTTTGATGAGAAAGGCATCACAGGTGTGAATCCAAGTTTTCAATTGGGAACGGGAAGTTGGGATTATCAGCTGGCATTAAACTATAAATTCCAGAGAAATCTTTTCGCATTGCTCATCAATACAGATTATACCATCAAAACTGAGAATAAAAAACATTACCAATTCGGGAATCAATGGAACTATGCGATGACTGGATTTCGGCGGATTTGGCGAAATGAGAACAGTATTATTTCAGGCAAATTAGGATTGCAGGGCGAAGTTTACGATTGGAACAAACAGTTTGGCGAAGTGATGCCAAGAACCGCCGGAAGCGCACTTTACGGAAAAATCGGTTTCGAAGCTTCTTATAAAAAATGGAGCATCGGCAGTGAATTGATGCTGCCTGCGTACACCAATCTCGCGAGTGGCGAAATTGAAGCTAAATCGAGGTTTGGCTTTTTTGTTAATTTTGGAATCTGAGGATAGAGGCACTGGTTTTTGTATTTTTAAGACCAATAATAAGATCCTTAAAAATGGACCTGAGTTGGTAAAAGAATGCCTCTGCAAGCCTCTCCAGATCGGGCTTCACACCGGACCGCTCCCGAGCAGTCACGAGACCGCCCCCGTCACTCGGCCAGACCGCCCGCGTGCTGTCGCCGATGCGCTCCCGTGAGCCGGCCGATAAGCACCGGAGACCGCAATGCGGTGACATTAATAAAAATCATCTTTAGAAATTGGATAATAAATTTTATATTCACGCTCTTAAAATATCCGAAAATATGAGTGTTCACATTAGTGCCAACAAGGGCGAGATTGCTAAAACTGTTTTGATGCCCGGCGATCCGCTGCGAGCTAAATATATTGCTGACAACTATCTGACCGATGCAAAACTGGTAAGCAAAACCAGAAATATCTTTTTCTACACCGGAGTTTACAAAAGCAAAGAAATCACCGTAGGCGCCAGCGGAATGGGATTCCCAAGTATTGGAATCTACTCTTTTGAGCTGTTTACAGAATACGAAGTGGACACCATTATCAGAATCGGAACCTGCGGAGCCTATTCTACAGACCTGCAATTGTTTGATATCCTGAATGTGGAAAATGCAGCCAGCGAAAGTACTTACGCGAAATTTGCATGGGGAATTGAGGAAGATCTTATTGCCAACCAGGGCTCTGCCTACAGTAAAATCAATGAAACTGCAAAGGAGCTTGATCTAACTATCAAACCAACCAACATCCACTCCAGCGATATCTTTTACAGAAAAGACCCGGCTGTTCCGGAGATTGCTGTGAGACACAACTGCCCTGCTGTCGAGATGGAAGCATTTGCCCTGTTTGCCAATGCTAAACATCTGGGTAAAAATGCGGCAACAATACTGACTGTCTCTGATATCATCCCGACGCACGAGCAAATCTCTGCCGACCAGAGAGAAAGCGCATTGAGAACGATGATGGAACTGTCTTTGGAGACTGCTTTGAAGTTTTGATGCCAGGATTTAGAGGTTAGACCTTAGATGTTAGAAAATAACTTCATCAAAATAAAAATGCTTCTGAGGAAATCAGAAGCATTTTTATTTATTGGCCTGTCAGAAAAATTATTTCTTGATGACTTTCACAGAGTTACTTTCCGTTTCGGAGTTCACTTTGAGGATGTAAGTTCCGTTCAGCAATTGGCTCATATCCAATGAAGCTTTGTTCACATTATTCACATTGAACTTCTGAATCAGCTGTCCGGCTACATTGTACACTTCCACATTTTTGAGACTGGTATTTTTGTTATTAAGAATAGTCACCAATCCTGATGTCGGATTTGGGAAGACCTGGATTCCGTTTTGTTTCTGAGTGTCGCTTACCGCAAGGGTCGCACAGTTGTAAACATAGATTTCATCCAGATACCAACCCTCGATACCGTTGCAGCCGTCTGTTCCCATCTCAAATCTGAATTTGATATTAGATCCGGAAACCACGCCGATTTTGGAAAGGTCTATCACACTTTGTCCCCAGCTTCCGCCAAGAGATCCACCGTCTGTTCCGGTAAATGCACGTTGTCCTTTCAAAGGATTGTCATTGCTGGCTGTGCCGTCTAGTGCGCTGTTGTAACCATTCTGGGTAAAAGCAGTTACAGGAAGCAGAGTCCAAGAACCGCCATTCAGGCTGTACTTGATATTCCCGCCATCCCAGCTGGCTTCTGTGGCTACGTAATGCGTAAACGCCATTTCATATTTCCCTGCAGAGAACGCCGGAATGGTAATCTGAGGACTTTCCAGGCGCAGAATTCCGTTCTGTAAGCTTGTGGTACAGTTTCCGTTGATAGGATCTGCAGCGAAGATTGCTTTGCCGGGTCTTTCTTTTGGCAGATTATCTTTCACCACCCAATTTCGCACTTCCCAGGAAGATGCGTTGGTAGGTAGATTGGTTGCCGTCCAGCCTCCCAGTCCATTTTCCCAGGTTTCTTTGAACAAAGGATTGGCCGTAGCAGTCGCACAGAGATCCGGACCTGCTTTCAGAATCGGGACATAATTACACTGTGTGGCCGGGGAAGATCTCAGCTGCATCGCCAGGATTCCGTTTTTGATATTCTGAAGATCTGCTGTTGTAAACATCTGTCCGCTGAGGCCGGCTGCCGTCCCGGAGGTAGATAATCCCGGAAGATTGATGCCAATAAGATCATTAGCAGAAGACTCCAGAGCGTCTGCAAAGTTTGCGAAATCGCTTGTGGCCGTCAGATAAGTGGTCTGCGCTTTCCACCAGAGGTGTGCTGCTTTTACAAATCCGATACCTGTCATTGTATATCCATTGTATGTTCCGCCGTCTACCATCAGGGCATACAGATGGTTGGTCACGCCCGAGTTGCTGTGAACGCCGCCGCTGTCTGTAGTTCCGCAGAAGTAGTTGGCGGTATCCAGAACTCTTCCCGGATCGCCATTGCAGTTGGGATTCCACATATCGCGGATGGCACCGCCGAATGCTGTTGCGTCCTCACCCATTTTCCAGCGTACAGATCCCGGATTACAGGCTGCGGTGGTTCTTACATTTAGATTTTCACCTTCATCCTGATAATTATTAATCATATCGATCGTCTCTCCCCAGACATCGGAGTAAGATTCGTTAAGTGCGCCGGACTGATACTGGTAGATAAGTCCGCTTGTATATTCTGTGTAAGCGTGTCCCCATTCGTGGGCAATCACGTCATCAGTCGCCGTTCCGTCACAGTAGCCGGCATATGTTCCGTTCCATCTAGCATTGGGGCAGGAGATGGTAGGATCATTGTTCACCGTGATCATAGAATGATCTGCCGCATCATAAGAAACGTAGCCGAAAGCATTCTTGAAGAAGTTGTAAACGTGCTCGGAAGTGGTGACTTCGTTCTGCTGCCAGATACTTAACGTTCCGGGAAACGCGTCGCCTTCCTTCCACTTTAGATTGTTGGCGTTTGTATTGGTTTCATATAATTTTCTGTCGATTGGATGGATTCCAGTGAACTGCTCTACCAATCCCCCCGTATGAGCGTCTATAAAAAGGAATTCCCGAACGTCTACTTTATTAGTCACTTCTACCTCGTAAGCCAGATAAGGGGTTGCTATACCGCCTTGCACCAGATTTTTAGGAAAGATTAATAAATTGCTTTTTGCGGACTGAAGCGGTGCGCTTGATTTGCTGAGATCCTGCTTTGCGACAAGAGATTTAGCGATATCAGCCGCCTGTGCAGAAGAAATATCGGGCGTAGCATTGACTTTGATATTAGAGATCGCGTTACCGTTGATAGAGGTCAGCTCTTCTTTTCCGTTGAAATGGAATTTCAGAAGACCATCATATACGGGAATACCTTGTTGCTGCTGTCTGTAGATCACATTCTTGAGACCGTAATTGTCCGTTCTTTCTTCTACAAAAACGAGATCATTGGCAGATCTAAGGTTGAAAGCGCCATAGTTTTCAGCAAGGAATTCGGCTGCTTTTGCTTTTGCACCGTTGGATTTTAGCTTTAATGCATCATCATTTCTGAATGCAATAAAGTTGGGATTAGAAGTACTGTTGCTGATGGTAACGCTGGCGTTGGTTTGTTTTTTCAGCTTTGTCAGCGCTTTTGATTCCTGAGCGAAACCGCAAGTATAGGCCAAAGCTAATAAGAGAGTAACTGTTTTCTTCATTTTTAAATTTAATTGAAAACAAATATACCGATAAATCCCTGCAAAATACTCAACGATAAACGTTAAATAATAAGAATTCCTTAAAAACTAAGCCCTGAGATATTCATTTGTAACTGCGCTTTGGTATCGATCACGATGGTGATGTATTTTTCTGATAACAGGAACTGCGTTGGTTTCAAATCAAGGACTTTTCCCTGTAGTCTGATACCTTTTACGTATTCTTTGTTGAAGTTTTCGGTGAGACTTTTTCTGGAAGTATTCTCGATGTCCAGCAGCGGGATGCCATAATCTTTCTCGATCATTTTGCGGATTTTCCCTTCAAAGAGAAGTGTCATAGTTTTCTGAAAGAAGTTCTTCGTCTTAAGATTGAAATCGGTGACGTTGAGTTTGATTTTATGTTCCTCCGCGCTGTAAAACGGTTTCCCTTTTATAAATGCTGTGCCGTTGACTTCGCCTGTGGTTTGCGCTTCGATCACGATGTTTTCTTTCTCCTGATAAACCTTAATAGCGGTGATCTTCACTTTTTGATCTTCGCTGCTCATCGCAAATTCTTTATTGAGGAACTGCTGTTTCGCTATTCTTGTCGCTTCATCGAAACTGATGTTCGCCGTGGTCTGAAGGTTGAAAACGTTTTGGAGATTTGGGTTTAATGTAAAATTCGGAATTGTATTGACATCTCTCGTCGCCAAAGGCACTTGCCCGACATAAGTTTCGGAATAAAGATCTATTCCAATGGTCATTTTGATTTTATCCTGAAAGACCTGAAGAGGCGACATATAAGTGTTTTGAGGCGAAATTTTCAGCCAAGTGTTATATTCTTCCGAAACATTAATCGGTTTCGAAAACTGATTCCAGGCCATCACAAGATAAGGCTGAAGGTTGAACTGCGATTTGATCTGCTGATCGATAATCGTTGTGAATTTATTCTGCTGTTCCTTAAATGTGTTTTCAATCAGCGGTGCGATGGGGATCTTAATCTTTCCGAAATCCAGAACCGGTTTTTGAGTCCACGCAAATCCCGCCGTTGTAGTTTTTGTATTTAGTCGCCAATCGGATGAGGCGGAAATATTCGTAATGAAATTCATGATCAAGTTGAAGTTAGTATCCTGATAAACGTAATAGCCGAACGTGCCATAACCTTTGCTTGCCCAGATTTTTAAAGGCACTGAGAACATCAGTCTATTTCCTGTCAGCGCTTTTATGGCGATGTTGTCTTGTTTCTCGACTTTCACTTTGAACTGGTCATTGTTGTTGTCTGTGTAAGACTGATCTTCGTACAAAACACCTTTCACGGACTGGTTAATCAGACTATTGATTTCCGAAATGGGAAGAGAAACCGGCAAAGTGATACTGGATTTGATTTTTGGCAAGGTATAAACCGGCTTTTCTGCCTGAGCGAATGCAATCAGACTAAGTAAAATAAAATATATTGATGACAGTTTTCGGATGGGATTCATAATTATTTGATGAAATATAATACGCAAAAGTAGTGGTTTTATTGATGTTAAAAGAAAAGAGAGCAGGGAAATCCTACTCTCTTTTGTTGCTGTTTTTATAATAATTTTAATCAAATTAATGACCTTCTTCAAGTCCGATGGATATTACATCTGATGAAGTACCCTAAAACACACGTGTGTTTTCATTAAAACTCTCGTGTGTTTTTAGGCTAACATACGGAGGTTTTTACAGGTAGCTCCTCTGGAGCTTTATTTTAATTTTCTATTCTTTTTCTACAAACAGGTCGCCACTCTGTGTCTTTGCCAGTAAAACGCATTGTAGATTATTGCTTCGTCAAAATCATCGCAACACCACCACTTCTCGCCAAATCAACTGACAAGATGGTTTTGCTGTCCACCTCCTTTTCCTCGATGATTACCGGATAAGGATTGGATTCATAATCTGCACCTTTCCCATCACGGAAAATCTTTGCTTTGTATTTTTTGTTGGAATCCAGGAACTTCAAATCTATTTTTACAGTTCTCGCTTCTTTGTTGGTAATGCTTCCCAGAAACCAGTTATCCGTCGCTTTGTCTCTTCTGGCAATCGTTACAAACTCGCCGATCTTCGCATCCGGCACCACCGTTCTGCTCCAATCTGTCGGACAAGATGTGATGAATTCGAAAGCGGGATTGTTCTCATAATTCTCAATCATATCAGACGCCATCTGAAGCGGACTGTAGATGACAACGGACAATGCCAGCTGTTTTGCCAAGGTTGTATGAACTTTGGTGTTTGGCAAAACAGGATTTGTGAAGTTGAAAGTTCCCGGCGTGAAGTCAATCGGGCCAGCCAAACCTCTCGTAAAAGGAATGATAGTCGTGTGCTCCGGCGGATTGCCACCATCTTTGGACCAAGCGTCCCACTCCTGACCTCTCACGCCTTCCTGCGTCATCAGATTCGGAAGTGTTCTCTGCAAACCTGTTGGCATCACGGGTTCGTGGTTATCGATCATTATTTTGTACTTAGCCGCTTCCTCGATTACTTTTCTGTAATGGCGAACGCCGTATTGGCTGCTGTGTGGCTGTTTGCCATCCAGCTTTCCACCAACGTACCCTGTCTTCACGACATCTACACCATATTTTTTGTAGAAAGCGAAAGCATCGCTCATTTGGTTTTCGTAGTTCACGGTGTTTCCTGCCGTCTCGTGGTGACCGATCAACGTTACATTTTTGGACTTAGCATAATCTGTGATTTTCTTGATATCGAAATCAGGATAAGGTTCTGTAAACTTGAAATCTTTCCAGTCTTCCCAGCCTTTGTTCCAGCCTTCTACCAGAACTCCTGAGAACTTATATTTTGCTGCGAAGTCAATATATCTGAGAACATTTTCGGTTTTTGCGCCGTGTGTTGGTCCTGCTTTCCAAGTGTACTTTTCCATATGGATTGCCCACCAGATACCGATGTATCTTCCGGGTTTGATCCAGGAAACATCTCCGAGTTTGTTTGGCTCGTTCAGATTCAGCATCAATCTTGAGAGCATCAAATCACCGGCGGACTTGGCAATGATCATCGTTCGCCAAGGTGTGTTGAAAGGCGCTTTAGCGAATACCTTCTCGCCAGACGCCCAAGGTGTGAGATAACTTTTCAGCTTGGTTGATTTTCCGACTTTGGCAAGATTCATTGAGGCGTAATCGGTTAGATTAGCTTGATGAACGGTCAGGAATAAGCCTGACTTTGTTTCCATTGTCAAAGGTGTTGCAACTGTGTCTATCTTTGAAATTGGATTGGATTTGAACAACCCTTCATAGAATTCTGTATTGTAAGGAATGGACCAGGTTTTATGATCCTCCGGAAAGTTGAATTCCGTGAGTTCATCCATTATGATAAATTCATTCAGATTCTTTTGCTTTGGAAATTCGTATCGGAAACCGAAACCGTCGTCATAGACTTTAAAATCAATGATAAATTCTCTGGCAAGCTTTGAATTGTCTTTAACCAAAACTTTCATTTCATTGTAATGATTTCGCACCTCGATCTCTTCGCCCCAAGGCTGTTTCCAGGTTTCATCGAACTTAGAATGGGAAATATTTGTTACTGAAAGATTGTCCTTAAGCGAACCGTCTTTCAAATCAAAACCAAGAAATGATGGATTTAAAATTGATTTCCCTTCTTTGGAAACCTTGTAATAGATCTTGGATTGATCTAAACCTACCTCCAGAACAATCTTACCGTCGGGCGATTTAACAGTGCTATTCTTTAGCGTTTGGGCGAATGTTGCTGGCGAAAATCCAAACCACATAACAAGCAGAAAGAAGATCCGGAAATGATCTTTGCTAAGTACTTTCATTAAAACTAATTTTTAAGGTTGTATATATTTACAAAAATACATTATTGGAATTACTCCATAAAAAAAACCATCCCTAAAAGAGATGGTTTTATATTTAAAAACTGGGAATGATTATTCAGCAGTTTTTTCTTCTGTAGAAGTTTCAGCAGCAGGCGTTTCTTCAACTTTAGCTTCAGTAGCTTCCACAGCTGCAGTTTCCTTTTTAGGAGCTGCTGTAGATCTTCTACTTCTTCTTGTTGTTTTCTTCTCTTCTGCATTCGGATTGTAGATATCGTTGAAATCTACTAATTCGATCATTGCCATATCGGCAGCATCACCAAGTCTGAAACCAGTTTTGATGATTCTTGTGTATCCACCGTTTCTTTCAGCGATTTTAGGAGCTACAGTTCTGAACAATTCAGTAACGGCTTCTTTACTTTGTAGGTAAGAGAAAACTGTTCTTCTATTGTGCGTTGTATCTTCTTTAGCTTTTGTAAGGAGTGGTTCCACGTAAACTCTTAAAGCTTTCGCTTTAGCAACAGTAGTGTTGATTCTTTTATGTTCAATTAGTGAACAAGCCATATTAGCAAGCATTGCTTTTCTATGCGGGGCTGTTCTCCCTAAGTGATTTATTTTCTTTCCGTGTCTCATTGTAAGGATTATTTATCAGCGTCTAACTTATATTTTGCAACATCAAACCCGAAATTAAGTCCTTTTGAGTGAACCAATTCTTCAAGTTCTGTTAAAGATTTTTTACCAAAATTTCTGAATTTCATCAAATCAGATTTACTGAAAGATACCAATTCTCCAAGCGTTTCTACTTCAGCTGCTTTCAGACAGTTTAGGGCTCTTACAGAAAGATCCATATCTGCTAATTTAGACTTCAGAAGTTGTCTTGTGTGAAGGGTTTCTTCATCGTATTGGATAGAAGCTTTTACGGCTTCGGTTTCTAGAGTGATTCTCTCGTCGGAGAACAACATAAAGTGATAGATCAGAATCTTAGAAGCTTCTGTTAAAGCATTCTGAGGTGTTATAGATCCGTCAGTCTCTATATCCAATACTAATTTTTCGTAATCTGTTTTTTGCTCTACACGGTAATTTTCTATACTATACTGTACTTTCTTGATAGGTGTAAAGATAGAGTCAATAGCAATAGTCCCAACAGGAGCATTGTTTGATTTGTTCTGATCGCTCGGAACATATCCTCTTCCTTTATCTACTGTGAAAGTAATCTCAAAAGTAACATCTTTAGCTAAAGTTGCGATCACCAAGTCTGGGTTAAGAATCTCAAAATTAACAATTGATCCTCCTAGATCTCCAGCAGTTACAACATCTTTTCCGGTAATTTTTGCAGTGATCTGCTCTGTTCCCGGATTTTCAGTTTTCGCTTTAAGACGAAGTTGTTTAAGGTTCAGAATGATTTCAGTAACATCTTCGATCACTCCTGGTATAGTTGAAAATTCGTGCTCTACGCCTTCTATTTTGATAGATGAAATAGCATATCCTTCCAGAGAAGATAGTAAAACTCTTCTCAATGCATTACCGATTGTAAGCCCGAAACCTTGTTCAAGAGGTCTGAATTCAAATTGACCTTTAAAATCAGTCGAGTTTAAAAGGATTACTTTATCGGGTTTTATAAATGTTAAAATTGCCATAGTCTGGTTGAGCAAAAATTTGAAAAAATTATTATTTAGAGTATAATTCGACGATTAACTGTTCTTTGATGTCCTCAGGAATCTGAATTCTCTCAGGAGCAGTTGTAAAAGTACCAGTTTTTTTCTCGTCATTGAATTGTAACCACTCATAATTTGCTTTGTAAGCTAGAGCGTCAGCAATTACTTCAAGAGATTTTGACTTCTCTCTGATTGCAATTACATCACCAGCTTTCAGCAGGTAAGATGGGATATTAACCAGTTCTCCGTTCACAGTGATGTGTCTGTGAGAAACCAATTGTCTAGCTCCAGCTCTGGTTTTAGAAAAACCTAATCTGTATACTACGTTATCCAATCTTGATTCGCAAAGTTGCAATAGGACTTCTCCTGTTACACCTTTACTTCTATGAGCTTTGTCGAAAAGGTTTGCAAATTGTTTCTCAAGGATACCGTATGTGTACTTAGCTTTTTGCTTTTCCATCAACTGTACAGCATACTCAGATTTCTTTGCGCCTCTTCTTTTATTTACACCGTGTTGTCCAGGTGGTTGATTTTTTCTTTTCTCGAAGTTTTTATCATCTCCGAAAATTGCTTGACCAAATTTTCTAGCAATTTTTGTTTTAGGGCCAATATATCTTGCCATTGTTTTAGATTTGAGGTTAAAAGATTATACTCTTCTTCTTTTAGGTGGACGACATCCGTTGTGTGGCATAGGTGTCACGTCAACGATTTCGCTTACTTCAATCCCGGAGTTGTGTAGTGTTCTGATTGCAGACTCTCTACCGGCACCTGGACCTTTTACAAACACCTTAACTCTTCTAAGACCAGCTTCGAAAGCGACCTGAGAACAGTTTTCTGCAGCCATTTGAGCTGCGAATGGAGTATTCTTTTTAGAACCTCTGAAACCCATTTTACCGGCAGAAGCCCAAGAGATAACTTCTCCTGCTTTATTTGTTAAAGAAATGATGATGTTATTGAAAGAAGCCTGAATATGCGCTTCACCAATAGCCTCAACTTTTACTTTTCTTTTCTTAACTACTTTAGTTTGTTTTGCCATAATTCCTAACGATTATTTACTTGCTTTTTTCTTGTTAGCAACTGTTTTTCTCTTTCCTTTACGGGTTCTAGAGTTGTTTTTCGTTCTCTGGCCTCTTAAAGGTAGTCCTAGTCTGTGACGTATTCCTCGTTGGCATCCAATATCCATCAATCGCTTGATGTTCAATTGCACTTCAGAACGTAATTCTCCTTCAACTTTGATGTTGTCTGAGATATAACCTCTGATAGCTGCCAATTCATCGTCATTCCATTCGTTGACTTTCTTGTCTTCGCTGATTCCAGCGTTTTTCAAAATTTCTGAAGCTGTTCTTCTTCCAACACCATAGATGTAAGTAAGACCGATAACGCCTCTTTTGTTCTTTGGTAAATCAATACCTGAAATTCTCGCCATAATTTAATTGGTTCTTAACCTTGTCTTTGTTTAAATTTAGGGTTCTTTTTGTTGATTACGAAAAGCACGCCTTTTCTACGTACAATCTTGCAATCAGCACTTCTTTTTTTGATAGATGCTCTAACCTTCATTTTGTTATTTTTAATATCTAAAAGTTATTCTCCCTTTAGTTAAGTCATAAGGAGAGAGTTCGAGTCTTACCTTGTCTCCAGGTAAGAGTTTAATATAATGCATTCTCATTTTACCAGAAATATGGGCAATCAATACGTGCCCATTTTCTAGCTCTACACGGAACTGCGCGTTCGAAAGTGCTTCCGTAATCACGCCGTCTTGTTCTATATGTTTCTGTTTAGCCATTTATTCTATTAAAGGTTTGATGATCTTGATAATTTAGATTGCATCAACCCATCATAATGATGGTTCAGCAGATATGTATTAATTTGCTGAACGGTATCTAAGATAACGCCCACCATAATTAACAACGATGTTCCCCCAAAAAATAGGGCAAATCTATCTGTCTGAACAAACGCTCCATGCACTATTGCCGGAAGGACTGCAAAGATAGATAAAAATATTGCACCAGGCAAGGTTATCTTGGATAAAATATCATCCAGGTAATCTGCCGTTTCTTTTCCAGGTCTTACTTTCGGGATCAACCCACCATTACGCTTCAAATCATCAGCCATCTGATTTACAGGAATGGTAATCGCCGTATAGAAAAATGAGAATATTATAATAAGTAATGCAAACAATACATTGTACTGCCAGCTAAAAACATTTTTGAAACCAGCCAAAAACGTGTTAGATTCGTCTACTTTCGTAAGTAATCCAGGAACGAACATCAATGCCTGAGCAAAGATAATCGGCATTACACCTGCAGCATTTACCTTCAGTGGGATCCATTGTCTGGCTCCGTCCATCAGGTTTCTGCTCACACCTCCTCTAGCCTGAGCTCTGCTTACGTACTGGATTGGGATTTTTCTTACTGCAACTGATAATACAATTGCTAATAAAACTACCAATAGCCAGAAGATAATCTCTACCAAAATCATAATGCTTCCTAGGCCGCCTTTACCGTTCTGTGTCAAAACTTCCTGGTAAAAAGCTGTTGGAAGATCCGCAAGGATACCCACCATAATCAAAATAGAAATACCATTACCAATACCTTTGTCAGTAATCTTTTCTCCCAGCCACATTGCAAATACAGAACCTGCTACCAGGATAATGATACTTGGCAACCAGAACATTACAGAGTTTGGATCTATGTAATATGCTGATGAAAACTGCGAATAAGGTAAGAAAAACTGCGTCACAGATGTAAGATAAGAAGGCGCCTGTACAAGACATACACCTATTGTCAGCCATCTGGTGATCTGGTTCAAAGTGTTTCTTCCACTTTCTCCGTCTTTCTGCAGCTTCTGAAGATAAGGGATTGCCATACCCATCAGCTGCACAATAATAGAAGCGGAGATATATGGCATAATTCCTAATGCCATAATAGAAGCACGGCTAAATGCCCCTCCTGTGAAAGAAGACAATAAACCCAAAAGGCCGGCACCTTGTTGGTTCCCGCCTTGGTTTTTGTAATGTTGTAGTAGGTTTCCTACTTCAGCAGTGTTGATTGCCGGAAGAGAAACATACGATGCGAATCTATACACAAGGACCAATAAAAGCGTCAAGACAATCTTATCTCTTAGCTCCTTCAGGCTCCAAATGTTTTTAAGTGTTTGTATAAATTCTTTCATTAGTAATAATTAAAGAGTAATTGCTTTACCTCCAGCTTTGTTGATTGCTTCCTCAGCAGATTTAGTAAATTTGTCAGCAGTAATAGAAACCGCAGATTTCAATTCACCTCTACCCATAATTTTTACTATTTCTTTCTTAGAAGCTAGACCGTTTTCTACCAAAACTTCTTTTGTAATATCTCCAGTGATGGATCTAGTATCAATTAGGTTTTGAATATCATCGATGTTGATAGCTCTGTATTCTTTTCTATTTACGTTTTTGAAACCAAATTTTGGTAATCTTCTTTGCAAAGGCATCTGTCCACCTTCGAAACCGATTTTCTGAGAATAACCAGCTCTGGCTTTTTGACCTTTATGTCCTTTTGTTGAAGTACCACCGTATCCACTTCCCTGACCTCTACCAATTCTTTTTGTACTGAATGTAGAACCAGTTGACGGTTTTAAGTTATTTAAATCCATTGTTGTATTGAATGTTATGAGATTAAAAGATTTGAAATTTGAGATCGAAGAGCAAGTCTCCAATCTCGTATCTCAATATCTATTATTATTTTTGAACTTCTAATAAGTGACTTACAGCCGCTATCATTCCTAAGATGGAAGGTGTAGCTTCGTGCTCGATTACTTGGTGAAGTTTTTTGAATCCTAAAGCTTCAAGCGTTCTTTTTTGGGTTTTAGATCTATTAATAGCGCTTCTAACTTGTTTTACTCTAATTGTTGCCATTATATATATTATTAACCGTTAAACACTTTATCTAAAGAAACTCCTCTCATTCTTGCAATCTCCTCTGGTCTTCTGATGTCCAACAATGCGTTGAAAGTAGCTTTCACAACATTGTGCGGGTTAGAAGAACCTTTAGATTTCGACAATACATCGTGTACACCTGCAGATTCTAGTACTGCACGTACTGCACCACCAGCGATAAGTCCTGTACCGTGAGACGCAGGTCTCAAGAAGATATCAGCACCACCGTATCTTGCAGAAGTCTGGTGAGGAATTGTATGGTTGATTACAGGAACTTTCACTAAGTTTTTCTTAGCATCTTCTACCGCTTTGGCGATTGCAGAAGCAACTTCTTTAGATTTACCCAGTCCGTAACCGATGATTCCGTCTTCGTTTCCTACAACAACAATTGCAGAAAATCCGAAAGCTCTACCACCTTTGGTTACTTTAGTTACTCTGTTAACATCTACCAGACGATCTTTTAATTCTAATCCTCCAGGTTTAACTCTTTCTATATTACTATCTACCATGTTTTCTGAATTTTTAAAATTAGAATTTAAGACCAGCTTCTCTAGCACCGTCAGCAAGAGCTTTCACTCTACCGTGGTACACGAATCCGTTTCTGTCAAATACAATATTCTCGATACCAGCTGCTTTTGCTTTTTCAGCAATCGCTTTACCTACGGCTGTAGATACTTCTGTTTTTGTACCCTTAGCGTCTACTCCTTTATCTCTAGAGGAAGCGGAAACTAATGTTTTACCTTCTTTATCATCTACTAACTGTGCGTAGATTTCTTTATTACTTTTGAATACAGACAATCTTGGTAATACTGCAGATCCTGAGATCTTACCTCTTACTCTTCTTTTGATTCTGTTTCTTTTCTCAACTTTTGTTAATGCCATTTTCTTAAATTTTATGCAGATTTACCGGCTTTTCTTCTAATGATTTCACCTACGAACCTAACACCTTTTCCTTTGTAAGGCTCAGGCTTTCTGAAAGATCTGATCTTTGCAGCCACCATTCCAAGAAGTTGATTATCGTAAGAAGATAATGTAATGATCGGGTTTTTCCCTTTTTCAGTCAATGTATCCAGTGTTACTTCTTTTGGAAGTTCCAAAACGATACCGTGAGAAAATCCAAGAGCCAATTCTAATCTTTGACCGTTGTGAGATGCTCTGTATCCAACTCCTACCAATTCTAATTTCTTAGTAAATCCTGTAGTAGTACCAACAATCATATTGTTGATAAGCGCACGGTACAAACCGTGAAGCGCTTTGTGTTCTTTTGAGTCAGTAGGGCGGCTGAATGTAAGTACGCCGTCTTCCTGTGCGAAGCTGATTCCTCCTGTAAGTTCCTGGATCAATTCACCCTTTGGACCTTTAACGGTTACAATGTTTTCTTTTTGAGAAATTGTAACACCAGCAGGAACTTCTATAATTGCTTTACCAATTCTTGACATTTTCCTTGTTTTAAAAAATTAATATACGTAGCAAATTACTTCACCTCCTACTTTCTCTTGTCTTGCTTTTTTATCAGTCATTACTCCTCTTGAAGTAGAGATAATAGCTACACCTAGACCGTTTAGTACTCTTGGAAGTTCTGTAGAACCTTTGTACTGTCTTAGACCTGGTCTAGAAGCTCTTTGGATAGATTTGATAGCCGGCTTGCTGGTTTGCTTGTCGTACTTAAGAGCGATTTTGATTGTTCCTTGAACCGCGCTTTCCTCGAACTTGTAGTTCAAGATGTAACCTTGGTCAAAAAGAATTTTCGTAAGCTCTTTTTTGATTTTTGATGCAGGAATTTCCACCACTTTGTGGCCTGCGCTTTGTGCGTTCCTTACTCTAGTTAGGAAATCTGAAATTGGATCTGTTACCATTTCTTTGTTTTAAATTATTGGTTAATGACAATCAGTATTGAAAAGACTTGAAGATTAAAGACTTATGGTTCAGAATATTTCTTCCCCTGATCTCTTTACCATCAGTATCTCAACAACTTAATTGCCACTTGATTTTTTTAATTTCACTTCATTCTAATAAATAGAGCTAAAACGAAGATTACTCACCCAGAGAAATAATCATTTTCTGAGCGGGTGCAAAAGTACAAAAAAAATTAATAAGATTTATTTTTTTCTTTGTCCCTGCGTCGATTTAATTTTGTCCTCTATTTATTAAAATACAGCTGACTTATAAAAATATAGAAGTCAGCTGTAAAAATTTTAATTGCTTACCAACTAGCTTTCTTAACGCCTGGGATAAGTCCGTTGTTTGCCATTTCTCTGAAAGTTACTCTGGAAAGTCCGAATGTTCTCATATATCCTCTAGGTCTTCCTGTCAATTTACATCTGTTGTGTAATCTTACAGGAGAAGCATTTTTAGGTAACTTCTGTAATGCGTCATAATCTCCAGCTTCTTTCAAAGCTTTTCTTTTTTCAGCATATTTAGCTACAGTAGCTTCTCTTTTGCGCTCACGCGCTTTCATTGATTCTTTAGCCATCTCTTAGTTCTTTTTGAAAGGTAAACCGAAGTGCGTTAATAATGATTTTGCTTCTTTGTCAGTGTTCGCAGTTGTAACGAAAGTGATGTCCATCCCTTGGATTTTTTTCACTTTGTCAATTACGATCTCTGGGAAGATAATCTGCTCAGTGATTCCCAAGTTATAATTACCCCTACCGTCAAATCCGTCTGCTTTGATACCAGAAAAATCTCTGATTCTTGGTAGTGCAGAAGACGTCAGTCTGTCCAAGAATTCATACATCTTATCAGCTCTTAGAGTTACTCTAGCTCCGATTGGCATTCCTTTTCTCAGTTTGAAAGCAGCCTCATCTTTTTTAGATAAAGTACCTACAGCTTTTTGTCCAGTAATTGCAGTCAATTCTTCTACAGCGTAATCCACGATTTTTTTATCTTGAACAGCTGCACCAAGTCCTTGGCTGACAACGATTTTCAATAATTTAGGAACCTGCATTACAGATTTGTACCCAAATTCTTCCATCATTGCAGGAACAATCTTGTCTTTATATTGTTGTTTTGGTCTTACTATATATTCCATCGTAAATTTTAATTATAAAGTTTCTCCGGTAGTTTTAGCTACTCTTACTTTTTTGTCTCCTTCTACTTTGGTTCCAGTCTTAGTAGCTTTCCCGTCTTTATCGATAAGTGCTACGTTTGAAATGTGTAAAGAAGCTTCTTTTTCAACAATTCCACCTTGAGGGTTAGATGCGGACGGCTTAACGTGTTTTTTCACGATGTTTAGTCCTGCTACTACAACTCTTGGATCTTTACCTTCTTTTTTGATTACTTCCAGTACTTCACCTTTGCTACCTTTATTTTTTCCGGTAGTTACAAGTACATTATCGCCTCTTTTTATTTTAACTTTTGTCATTTTTTCTAAAATTTTAAAATTAAAGTACTTCAGGAGCTAATGAAATAACCTTCATATATTCTTTGTCTCTCAACTCACGGGCAACCGGTCCGAAAACACGTGTTCCTCTCATCTCTCCTCCAGCGTTTAGAAGAACACAAGCGTTGTCTTCGAATTTGATGTATGAACCATCTTTTCTACGTACTGCTTTTTTAGTTCTTACTACTACCGCTTTAGATACCTGACCTTTTTTTGCGTTTCCTGATGGTGTAGAATCTTTGATAGTCACTACAATTTTATCACCAACAGAAGCATATCTTCTTCTAGTACCACCTAGAACTCTGATTACTAGTACTTCTTTAGCACCTGTGTTATCAGCAACTTTTAATCTTGATTCGGTTTGTAACATTATTTAGCTTTTTCTATGATTCTTACTAATCTCCATCTTTTGCTTTTACTCAAAGGTCTAGTTTCAGTAATTAATACTGTATCGCCCTCTGTGCACTCGTTGTTCTCATCATGTGCAGTATATTTTTTCGTTTTCAAAACGAATTTACCGTACATTGGATGTTTTACTCTCGTAGTTTCACTAACAACAATAGTCTTTTCCATTTTATTGCTGGAAACTATTCCGATTCTTTCTTTTCTTAAATTTCTGTCCATTGTAAAAAGGAATTATTGTTTGTTAGATAACTCTGTGTTAAGTCTTGCAATCGATCTTCTCAAATCTCTGATTAAGATTGGATTTTCAAGTGGACTGATTTTGTGAGCTAATTTAGTTTTAGTATAGTTAGCTTGAGCTTCAGCCAATTGGTTTGTTAAATCCTCTTTGCTTAAATTTTTGATGTCAGCGTTTTTCATTTTAATAGAGATTATAGAGGTTTAACAAAATCATTAGCAACTACGAACTTGGTAACAATTGGTAACTTCTGAGCAGCAAGCCTAAGTGCTTCTTTTGCTACTTCGTAAGGTACACCACCAACTTCGAACATAATTTTACCAGGTTTCACTACGGCTACCCAATATTCTACGGCACCTTTACCTTTACCCATCCTTACTTCGGCTGGCTTTTTAGTAATAGGCTTGTCCGGGAATATTTTGATCCATAACTGACCTTCTCTTTTCATATATCTTGTCGCAGCAATACGCGCTGCTTCAATTTGTCTTGCAGTAATCCAAGCTCCTTCTGTAGCTTTGATCCCGAAAGTTCCGTAAGCGAGTTGATTCCCTCTTTGGGCAATCCCCTTCATCTTCATCTTATGAACTCTACGGAATTTGGTTCTTTTTGGTTGTAACATAATTTTAAATTTTAGATTTTAGAATTTAGATTTTAAAAAAGTAACGGTCATTTAAAAACTGGCCTCTAAAATTTTATTAATTATTTCTTCTTGGTTTTCTGTCGCCTCCTCTGTTGTCTCTGTCTCCGCCTCTGTCATTTCTGTCATTACGTCCTCCAGAAGGTGCTTTTTTCTGTTGTCCTACAAGTGGAGTAAGGTCTCTTTTACCGTACACTTCTCCTTTCATAATCCAAACTTTCACGCCTAGCTTACCATACTGGGTCAATGCTTCACCGATGTGATAATCGATATCTGCACGAAAAGTAGACAAAGGAATTCTTCCGTCTTTGAAGTTTTCAGAACGTGCCATTTCAGCGCCGTTTAGTCTTCCGGAGATTTGTACTTTGATACCTTCTGCACCCATTCTCATTGTAGAAGCGATTGCCATTTTCACAGCTCTTCTGTAAGAGATACGGTTTTCAATTTGCTTCGCAATGCTGTCAGCAACAAGTACTGCATCTAGCTCAGGTCTTTTGATTTCGAAAATATTGATCTGGATATCTTTCCCGGTCAATTTTTTCAACTCTTCTTTTAGTTTGTCAACTTCCTGTCCTCCTTTACCGATAATTAAACCTGGTCTAGCAGTTGTGATAGTTACAGTTACTAATTTAAGTGTTCTCTCAATATATATTTTTGAAATACCACCTTTAGCTAATCTTGCCTCAAGGTATCTTCTGATTTTGTAATCTTCAGCGATTCTGTCACCGTAGTTTTTACCTCCATACCAGTTAGAATCCCATCCTCTGATGATACCTAATCTGTTACCGATTGGATTTGTCTTCTGTCCCATACCTTGAATTAATTTTTAGTACCTAAGATTAGTGTAATGTGGTTAGATCTCTTTCTGATTCTGTAACCTCTACCTTGTGGTGCTGGTCTTAGTCTCTTCAATTGTCTTGCGCTATCCACAAATATTTCTTTTACGATAAGGTTTGCTTCCTCGATGTCCGCTCCTTCGTTTTTTAACTGCCAGTTAGCAATTGCAGAAAGTAATACTTTTTCCAATTTCTCAGAAGCACCTTTCTTTGAATATTTTAGAATAGACAGGGCTTTTTCTACCTCTACTCCTCTAATGATATCAGCAACTAATCTCATTTTTCTAGGAGAAGACGGGCAATCGTTGTGCAACGCTTTTGCCACATCTTGGTTTGCTATTTTACGTGCTAATGCACTTTCTCTTTTTCTTGATCCCATGATTATCTACCTCCTTTATTTTTGTTACCACCGTGACCTCTGAAAGATCTTGTCGGAGAAAATTCGCCTAGCTTGTGTCCTACCATGTTTTCTGTAACATAAACCGGGATAAAGGATTTCCCGTTGTGTACTGCGATAGTCTGACCTACGAAGTCTGGAGATATCATAGATGCTCTGGACCAAGTTTTGATTACTGTCTTTTTATTAGACTCTATATTTGCCTGAACCTTCTTATCTAAAGTATGATGAATAAAAGGTCCTTTTTTAAGTGATCTTGACATAATTATTTACGTTTAGATATGATATGACGGTTAGACGCTTTGTTTTTCTTTCTAGTTTTGTAACCTTTAGCCGGCATACCGTTTCTAGATCTTGGATGACCTCCAGAAGAACGTCCTTCACCACCTCCCATTGGGTGATCTACAGGGTTCATTACTACCGGTCTTGTTCTAGGTCTTCTTCCAAGCCATCTGCTTCTACCAGCCTTACCTGATACAGTCAACTGATGATCTGAGTTGGAAACAGATCCGATCATTGCGTAGCACTCAGTAAGGATCATTCTGGATTCTCCTGAAGGCAATTTCACGATCGCATATTTCCCGTCTCTTGAAGTTAATTGAGCGGATGATCCTGCACTTCTTGCAAGAGTAGCACCTTGTCCTGGCTTCAATTCGATACAAGAAATCACAGTTCCTAGTGGAATGCTTTTCAGTTTCATTGCATTACCTACGTTAGGTTCTACGCTTTCTCCTGAGATAATTTTTTGATCTACTTTGATTCCGTTTGGAGCGATGATATATCTCTTCTCTCCGTCTGCGTATTCTACTAATGCGATGAAAGCAGTTCTATTTGGATCATATTCTACAGTTTTTACCGTGGCCTCAACATCATGTTTGTTTCTTTTGAAGTCGATAATTCTGTATTTCTTTTTGTGTCCACCGCCGGTGTAACGCATGGTCATTTTACCAGTTTGGTTACGTCCACCTGACTTACTAATACCAACAGTCAGAGATTTCTCTGGTTTGTTAGTAGTAATTTCCTCAAAGTTGTTTACAACTCTGAATCTCTGTCCCGGGGTGATAGGTTTTAATTTTCTAACAGACATTACTCTTATTTATAAATTAATTAATTAGTTGCGAAAATATCAATAACTTCTCCAGCTGCCAATGTTACAACAGCTTTTTTCAATTTATTGGTTTTCCCAACTTGAAGTCCTTGTTTAGTGTTTTTAGTAGAAACTTTAGGCGCATAAATCATGGTTCTAACGTCTGCTACTTTTACACCGTAATGTGCTTCTATCGCACCTTTGATCTGGATCTTATTTGCTTTTGGAGCAACTAAGAAAGAATAAGCACCTCTCAACTCTGTAAGATAGTTTGCTTTTTCTGAAATGATTGGTTTAATAATAAGTGACATGATTTATTTCTTTAAGTTTTCCTGAAATTTTTCTACTGCATCTTCCAAGAAGATAATCTCACCTGCGTTGATCAAATCATAAGAAGAAATCTCGTTATAATTCAACACTTTCGTTTTAGGTAAGTTTCTTGAAGATAGATATACATTCTTGTTAGACTCAGGAAGTACGAATAATGATTTTTTACCAGTAAGAGTCAAAGCATCCAACAATGTGATGAATTCTTTAGTCTTAGGCGCATCAAAACTGAAATTCTCCAGTACTCTAACGCTGTTATCTTTCAATTTCTGAGAAAGTACAGATTTTTTAGCTAATCTTTTCAAAGATTTGTTCAATTTGAAACGGTAGTCTCTTGGTTTTGGACCAAAAACTCTCGCTCCACCTTTGAAAGTTGGCGATTTGATATCACCATATCTAGCAGATCCGGAACCTTTCTGCTTCTTAAGCTTTCTGGTAGAACCTGTGATTTCACTTCTCTCTTTTGATTTATGAGTACCCTGACGCTGTGCAGCAAGATATTGTTTAACCTCTAAGTAAACCGCGTGCTGATTTGGCTCAATTCCGAAAACTGTTTCGTCAAGAGTTACTTTTCTTCCGGTTTCTTTTCCTGATGTATTAAATACTACTAGTTCCATTTTCTGATAATTACATAAGAATTTTTCGCTCCCGGAATAGCACCTTTTACTACTAAAAGATTTTGTTCCTCATCTACTTTTAACACTTGAAGGTTTTGAACAGTTACCTGCTTACCTCCCATTCTGCCTGCCATTCTCATCCCTTTGAATACTCTAGATGGATCTGAACCCGCACCGATAGAACCTGGAGCTCTAAGTCTGTTGTGCTGTCCGTGAGTAGCCTGCATTACACCTCCAAATCCGTGTCTTTTAACAACACCCTGGAAACCTTTACCTTTTGAAGTCCCTGTAACATCTACGAATTCTCCTTCGCCGAATAATTTTACAGTTACATCTTCTCCTACTGTTACCTGGTCTACGAATTCTCTGTAGAATTCTACCAACTTAGCTTTAGGAGTTGAACCCGCCTTTTTAAAGTGGCCGGCTAACGCTTTACCAACGTTCTTCTCACTCTTGTCATCGAAACCTAACTGAACAGCTTTATAACCGTCCTTTTCAATGGTTCTGACCTGTAAAACCGAGCATGGACCTGCTTGAATAACGGTACAAGGCATGTTCTTGCCGTTCGCGTCAAAAAGAGATGTCATCCCGATTTTTTTTCCAATAATACCTGACATTATTTATATATATCTATTATATTAAAACTTAACACTCTAGCGGTTTTCGTAATATACTATGTTTGAAATAGGCATACTCCTTCCCTAAAATGAGTGTGCAAATGTAGGAATATTTTTTATATTGACAAATATATTTTAGGAAATTATTTGATAATTTGTGAGTTACGGGATTTTAACAGAAATTCACTTTTATAAACCTGATTTGAATATCGGATTTATAATTCCTGATTTTTGTCCTGATATTTATTCTTATGCTTTTTTTCTGCTGCATCTATAGAATAGCATTTGTGAATGTTCTCATCCTGCTTGGAAAGCTCAGCAATTCTTACAAAGTAATCGTGCAGCTGATCCAGTTCCTTTTCCGTGAGATCTTCTATATCCACCATTCTGTTGCTGGCCTGTTTGCTGGCTGCGATGAGTTCATTCAGTTTCAGCTGGATTGCTTTTCCGTCTTTGTTCTGCGCTTTTTGTATCAGAAAAACCATTAGAAATGTAATAATCGTCGTCCCGGTATTGATCACAAGCTGCCATGTTTCCGAGTATTTGAAAATCGGGCCGCTGCCAGCCCAGAGTATGACGATGAGAACTGCACCGATAAACGCGTATGAACTGCCGGTGAAAGTGGTGGCCCAGTTTGAGAATCTTTCAAACAGATTTTTATTGTTCATTTTTTGTTTTCAAAGGTAAACATTCAGAGAGATTTACGAACTCTGTTTATTTTCAATAATTTCCTTTTAAGATGTTGTTATAATTATTAATATTATAAATCCTTACTGATCATCATTTATGAAAAGAATACTGCAGCTCCTTTTCTCTGTATTACTAATGGCAAGCTGCTCACAAACTGATATGACGAATGACTACGGTTTCTACCACTGGCGGTCAAAGTTAAATCTGTCCAAAACCGAACAGCGGTTCCTCAACAAAAGCAAAGTGCCAAATCTGTACACCAGATTTTTTGATGTCGTAAAAGAGAACAATCAGTTTCTGGAAGTGGGTGTGATTTCTATTGACAAAGATCTTTCGATTAATAAAAAGATCGTTCCCGTTATTTTTATCACCAATGAAACGTGGTTCCATATCAAACCAGATGAGATCGAGTTTTTGGCGAATAAGATTAATGATCATATTAATAGTATTCAATCAAATTATAAACTCAATCTGGAAAAAGAAATCCAGATTGACAGCGATTGGACAGCTTCCACAAAGGATGACTACTTTAAATTCCTCAAAACACTCAAAAAGATTTCGAATAAAAATGTCACCTGCACTTTACGGCTTCACCAAGTCAAAGATAAAGTGCAAACGGGAATTCCGCCGGTTGAGAAAATGTACATGATGTGCTACGCCACTTCTTCCCCATTAGAAAATCAGGTTCAGAACTCAATTTTGGATGTGAAGACTTTGAAATCCTATCTTAAAAACATCGGCGCTTATCCTGTGAAATTGGATGTCGCATTGCCAATCTACTCCTGGGGAATCGTTACCAATCATGTGGGTCGGAAAAAACTGATCAATGCGGTAACGGCAGAAGAATTGATGCAGAGTAAGAACTTCAAAAAAATCGACAACAATAACTTTGAAGTTCTGAAGGACGACTTCTACTTTGGAATGTATCTCAACAAAGGATTTAAAATCAAGGTTGAAGAAATCCCCGAAGAGGACGTGATTGAAAGTATTGCTTTCATCAATGAAAAGTTAGATTACAAACCACTTCTTATATATTACCATCTCGACGAGAGATTTACCAAAAACTACAACATACTTTTCCCATGAAAAAACTATTATTTACAGCAGCCGTTTTTCTAGGTTTCCAGCAAAACTCAAAAGCGTGTGGCTGGTATGACCCGGATTATGACTATTTCAACCTGTTTGCGCAGGAAATCATTCACAACAAAACGTATGAACCGTTTCTGCTGACGTACAGCAATCATTTCTACGGCTACGATTACAACGGCAGAATCGACAAAAATAATCCCGATGAGAACATCGAATCCTGGGTCAAATATTTTGATAACAAACTGTCTTACGAAGAAACCAGCGCCTTGGTCACAAAGATAGATATCAAACATCTCAACAGCCTGAAAAAAGGCCAGCTCACGCATCCGTTATTTCAAAAACTTGGCAAAGGTTTTTACATACAATATCAGGAGGCGGTCGACTATCTGATTCAGGCCAAATATATGGAACCGTATATGCGTATCAATTACATCGCAACGCCCGACGCCTATTATTACCGGGACGAGAAAACCGCAGATAAGAATGCGACGCAACTTAATTATGCCAAAACCAGCGCTGCGCTGATCTCACTTTACAAAGCGGCGACGAATCCGGAAATCAAACTCAGATACGCGTATCAGCTTGTGCGTTTCAACCATTACAACAGAAAATATCCGGAGGCAATAGAGGCTTTCCAGACTTATGTGGAACCGCTGAAGCTGAAAAATCATATGTACTATTATGCGCTCGACCAAAAAGCGGGCGCCGAACGTGGACTGAAACAACTGGACAAAGCTAATTGGGATTTCTTCCAGGTCTTTAAAAATACAAGAAATAAGAAGGAAAGTGCCTACAACTCTATGTTTTTGGCAACGGATAAAGACTTTAACAAAATCCTTGCGCAGACCAAAACGCCGGAAGATAAAAACATGGCTTACTTTCTACTGGCCTACAACTCATTCAACAATCCCGTTCCGATAATGAACAAGATGATTGAAAACAACACGGAATCTGACATTCTGAAAGTGCTGACCGTGCGCGCCATCAATCAATTGGAGAGAAATTATCTGATTGTAAATCCTTACTGTAACGACAAAGAGTGTGACCATTTCCGCAACAAAAGACTGCCATTCTACGCACCGGACAATTATGCACAGGAGAGCAAAGATTTTGCAAAACAGCTGGAAGCAACGGTGGTCCTTGCTAAAAACAAAAAAGGGGCAGACGAATTCTGGCAGCTTTGCGAAGCCTATATCAAATTCCTGAATACAGATTATAAAGGAAGTCAGACGATTTTATCTCAAATCAAAACCACCGACAAAGACTATCTGGCAGAAATCGAGAAATTCAAAATGCTGAACGAGATAGTCTCTCAACCTTCGATGACTCCGGATTTTGAAAATAGACTGATGAAAAAGTATGCGCACATCTTTGAGCAAAAAACAGAAACTCGGAATTGGGAAACGATGCCTGCCACCAAAGATTTTGTGCTGGACATCCTTGCCAACCGCTACTTCACAGAAAAGCAGGACGCCAAATCTTTCCTGATGAACAACAGCCTGTCCGACTTGCAGTACAACCCCAACTCTGAGCTGGTGAAGAAAGTGGAAGCGTTTTACAACAAGCCCAACAAAACGGCATTGGAAAATTATCTGGTGAATAAGATGAAGGATGTAGCAGATCCTGAAGCCTTCTTCAACGTCATCTATGGCGACCGTGCGATGCGTCTGGCAGATTTTAAAACAGCAAAAGATTATTATTCTAAAGCCAGAAATTTCAAAGGCATCCCGAGAATCGTGGGCGAATGGAAAGACGACGGCAAAAGTTATGTTCAGAAACCGATGACCTTTGAAAACGGTGCTTATAATGGTTTCAACAATATCTCCAGTCTTGTATTCGGGTACAACATTTGGGAAAGTCTGCAAAGCAAACCTGAGGAATCTATGAGGGCAGAAGGTCTTTCCAGTTTCCCATTCATCAAAAACAACATGAACAAGCTAGAACTGGCCGATGCGATGCTGCAATTGGAATCCATTGGGAAAGGAACGGATGACAAAGCCAGATTGGCCAATCAGCTGGTTGGGAATCTTCTATACAATACTTCGGTTCTGGGTTACTTCCGCGAAATTTTTGTGATGGATGTCGATAATTCCAATGGACCGAAATTCCAGTTTGGGAATGAGTTGCAGTCGCCGTTTTATCTGTATTACAAAAACTTCTCGAGCAAAAGTTATGTAGAACCGGACAACTTTGATCTGGCCATTAACTATTATAAAAAAGCGCTGACGTTATCAAAAGATAAAGAAAACCAGGCCAGAATCCTCTTCCAGATGGCAAGTGCTGAGCAGGGAAAATATTACCAGTGGGAAGCCAACAATCCGCTGCAGGTGAACTACAATGATCCCAACTATGACGAGAAATCCAAGCAAAATCAGCTCTTTGCCAATAAAACCAAGAATGAAAAATTCCGAACCTCATTTGCGCAGCTGAAAGCCAACTACAGCCAAACTGCCACTTACAAAAATCTCCAGAGCAGCTGTCTGTACTTTGGGTATTATACGAGTAAATAATTTTTATTTAATAAATGTAAAAGCCGCTTCAGAGTCTGAGGCGGCTTTTGGTTTTTAAGGCCATGAATTAATATTTTATTGAGCAGAATAAAACGACAGATTATCATTCTATGTTATAAATGTTGAGTCTAACTTTGGGGAAAACATTGATTATTTCAGGATCACTTTCTCCATTTTAATATCCGCTCTTTCATAGAGTCCGCTTTCCAGTTCAGTTTCTGTAAAGCCATATTTGCGGTACAGGCTGATGGCCGATTCCAGCCTGGTGTTGGAATAGAGAATGATTTTGTGAATTCCTTTCTTCGTGGCAAAACTGAGGCAATGCTCCAGCAAAAGCGTTCCAATCCCAGAACCTTGTGCCTTCTCTGAAACTGCCATTTTGCCCAATTCGAAAACGGTTTCACTTTTTTTCAACAGAGAGGCCGTTCCTACAATGTCACCATTTAGTTTTGCATAAAAGATAAACCCGCCTTTATCTATAATCTGTTCCTGCGGATTTGAAAGCGACAGAACATCACCGTCCTCCACCCGGAAATATTTCTCCAGCCATTCATAGTTCAGCGTTTTAATCGGTTCTTTTAAATCCTGTGTGAAGTTGATGATTTCTATTTTGCTATTCATATTGTTTTATTTTACGAATGTAATATAAATGGGAAATCTGTGACAATTGCAGAACTTTAAATTAAATATCATTGACCAACCTTGTATTATTCGCATTTAATCTATTTCTTTACCGTCAAAACTAATAAATTAATATAACATGAAAAGACTCATAGTCGTCCTGTCCGTATTTGCAGGAATCCATTCCTATGCACAGGAAAAAGCAACTGTAGAAAAATCTGTAACAGGCATCCAATTGGGATTCTTTGGCGCTGAATTTTATAATGAAGCCAGACTTTCCGACAGCTTTACTCTGAGGAGTCAACTGGAATTGTATCCATCCATTTGGGGTGGCGATATGTACAGCAAGACGGGATTTGCGTTGACACCGGCAATTTCTTTGACGCCAAAATTTTATTATAATCTGCAGAAGAGAAAAGATTCAGGAAAGAACATTACCAACAATTCCGGTAACTACCTTGCTTTGAAAGTAGAATATATACCCGACTGGTTTGTCATTTCCAATACTAAAGACATTTCTGTTAGTGAAACGATTTCATTAGTTCCAACTTGGGGATTCAGAAGGAACTTTGCGAAGAATTTCAATTACGAGTTCAAAGCTGGTTTGGGAATCGGTAAGATTTTAAAGAAAGGTTATTCCACTCAGGTTGTACCAGATCTAAGTTTTAAGATTGGATACGATTTTTAATATGTTATTTGCGTTAATGTAACCTACTAAATTTTTTCCTTTATCCGCAAAAACAATCCTGAAATATAATATAAAAAGGCCGCTTCAGAATATTGAAGCGGCTTTTGTTCTATATAAAAGTAATATTACTCCTTGACGAACTTGGTTTTTACCACGGTTCCTTTGTCATCCACGTTGAGAAAGTAAACGCCTTTTGTGAGTCTGTTGACAGCCACTTTTCCTGTTCCCAGATTTCCTTTGGAAACCAACTGTCCCGCTGCACTATAGATTTCATAGTTGGAGTTGAGGGTCACATTGGAAATATTGAGCACGTCTTTTACCGGGTTTGGGAAAATCTGAATAGATTTATTATTAACATCAGCTGCTGCTAAGGTAGTCGTAGTAACCGTTGCAGCTTTTACAGCATAGAAAACGTTTCCAATTGCAGAAACCCTCAGATGTCCTGCTTTTCCTGATAATGATGCAGGAATAGCCACGCTTGCCGTTCCGCTGTTAGGAACAGACGCTGCCAAAGTAGTCCAGGTTGCACCGGCATCTGATGTGAAATCGATTTTTACATTGGCCACATTGTAAGGTGAAGCGGTCGTTCCGGACGGCACCCAAATAACTGTAGAATTTGTATTTACCGTCAAAGAAGTGGTGCTTACTGTGAAGGCTGCGGCAGTTCCCACCTGGATATTCTGAGTTGTGTAGGCTGTCTGCGTATTAATCCCTTTATTATCTCTCACCGTCACCCGAAATTTGGTTTGATTAGCTGCCGTATTTCTAGCCACTGTAGATGTGGCTTCGAAATCGTCAACATTTTTCACAGCACCTGCTAGAACGGTGGCTAATTTCGGAAAATATCTCGTGGGCGATGGCGTTGGAGACCAGGATCTGAAAGATGCGCCTCTGGTTGTAGTACCGATAGCAGCAGCATTGTCGCCGGTTCCCGAAGCCTTACCGATTCCATCTGCAAGATTGCTGGCATCTACCTCTTCCCAACAATAGCTAAGCGCATCTCCATCCGGATCAGTTGCTGCTGCAGTCAGGACAAAAGCCGTGGAACGCGGAATGGTGTAGGTTGTCCCCGTCAAAGCGGTAACAACCGGTGGATTATTAACAATATCCGTTTCGACATCCACTGTTTTGGACACCAGATTTGCCTGAACCTGATCAATACTTAAACTGTGGAAATAGGGATCTGAATGGGCTTGAACATCTGTATTTACACCGGTAATACCAGCATAGCCCATAATTGTAGAGCCGGATCCCGGCTCTGCTGTGACGGTTGTGCCTTCGTTGTAACTATAGGTATGATTGTCTCCCAGCTGATGTCCCATTTCGTGAGCCACATAATCGATATCAAAGTTATCGCCCTGCGGTGCACCAACTCCAGGAGAGGTCATTCCGCTTCCTTTGTAATTATTTGGTGAAATGTAAGCGTAGCCGCATCCGCCGGCCGCTGCAGTGTATGATGTTGTGGAGATATCGTTGCTTCCGATGCAGCCGATACATCCTGCGTTGCCGCCACCACCGCTTCGTCCAAAAAGATGGCCGATGTCGTAGTCTGCATCTGTCACGCCATAGGTTCCGCCATGCAGCACATTCATCAATTCATTATTCCATTTGCAGAATTGCGATGCAGCGCTGTATGGATCTGAAGAGGCTGTTGTAAAAATAAGGTTTGGTGCATTGACCACGTTGAGGTGAAGGTTGAATTCTTGTTCGAAAACACCGTTTACCCTGGTCATTGTTGCGTTGATCTGAGCAAGCGATCCTGCAACACCTCCAAAATAGGCACCATATTCACCTGTAACAGACATCGCCAGCCTGAGTGTATGGAATTTTTTATTCCCTGATCTTTCTGCTGTTCCGTTTTTGTACATTTCATTCAATCTGTCGACTGAAGCCTGATCTTCTTTTGTGTTACATTCGAAAGCGCCTCTTTTATTTGTTTTGCCATGAACGGAATAATAGGCTTTATTATCTGTTGCCGGCTCAATAAATTCATACTTGCCATTGCTGATGATCATAGACTGAAAATCATTGGGAGCTATACTGAATCTCACATACTTTGTGGGATCATCTATTCCTACTCCAACGTATGATCCAAGCTGGTATTGATTTGCAAGAGCTTCATCCATCACAGGAAAACTGCTGACCGCGAATCTTTCTATTTTGCCGTCAACTGTAGGCATCGCAATGGTGACTGTACCTGCGTCATTTTCCACTTTGTCTGCCGCCAGCAGTTGCCCGCGTATGGCATTGATATCTAATTTGTAGTAGACAGAGTTGTCGCTGGTTCTCGTAATCTGTGTGTTTGGTGTCGCCTTTTGCCATTGTGCATTTATCAATGATAATCCTCCAACAAGGAATAAAGCGGTAAATTTTTTATTCATCTTTTAAAAATAAGGCGACAAATGTATGATTTAATTGAAAAGTATATAATTAATATTCATATAAATTGAAACTTTAACAATTAAATAAATAATATCTATCAAAAAACCAATAGCTATCCATAATTTAAATGAGAATTTAAGTTTATTTTAAGCTCTGTTAATGAAATAAACCAATTAGATAAAAAAATCCCCAATCTTACGAAAGGGGATTTATATGATGATGATTTGCCAAATGGATTAGCTAAAAGCCATTGGCAAATTTATCATACTTTGATTTCTACATCTACACCACTTGGCAATTCAAGTTTCATCAATGCATCCACAGTTTTGGAAGAAGAAGAGTAGATATCCATCAATCTCTTGTGAGCTGATAATTGGAACTGCTCTCTTGCTTTTTTGTTAACGTGTGGAGATCTTAGTACGGTGAAGATTCTCTTATTTGTAGGCAATGGAATTGGTCCGTTTACAACAGCGCCAGTAGCCTTTACCGTTTTTACGATTTTCTCAGCAGACTTGTCTACCAAGTTGTAATCGTAAGATTTTAATTTTATTCTGATTCTTTGTGACATTTCTCTAATTTAAAAAATTAACCTTTAGCTTTAGCAATAATCGCTTCTGCAACGTTTGAAGGTGCTGCTTCGTATCTCTCAAATTCCATAGAAGAGGTAGCTCTTCCAGAAGAAAGTGTTCTAAGAGTCGTTACATAACCAAACATTTCAGAAAGTGGAACAAATCCTTTGATTACTTTCGCGTTGTTTCTATCGTCCATACCGTTTACAGTACCTCTACGTTTGTTAAGGTCACCTACGATATCTCCCATATACTCTTCCGGTGTTACAACCTCTATTTTCATAATAGGTTCCATAATTACCGGTTTTGCAGCACGTCCAGCTTCTTTGAATCCTAATTTTGCAGCCAACTCGAAAGATAGCGCATCAGAATCCACCGCGTGGAAAGATCCGTCTTTAAGAACCACTTTAATACCTTCAACTTCGAAACCAGCCAAAGGACCGTTTTTCATTGCAGCTTTAAAGCCTTTCTCAATAGATGGTACAAATTCTCTAGGAACGTTTCCACCTTTGATCTCGTTAATAAATTCTAAACCAGCTTTTCCGTCGTCTGCAGGGCCTAGTGTGAAAACGATGTCCGCAAATTTACCTTTACCACCTGATTGTTTTTTGTAAACTTCTCTGTGGTTGGCAGTTTGTGTAAGGTTTTCTTTGTACTCTACCTGAGGCGCACCTTGGTTTACTTCAACTTTGAACTCTCTTCTCATACGATCTACGATGATATCAAGGTGAAGCTCACCCATACCAGAGATAATCGTTTGTCCGGAAGCCTCGTCGGTTTTTACTGTAAACGTAGGATCTTCTTCAGCTAATTTGGATAACGCGTTACCCATTTTATCCTGATCTGCTTTAGTTTTTGGTTCAACAGCAATACCAATTACCGGATCTGGGAAAACCATCGATTCTAAAATGATCGGGTTTTTCTCGTCACACATTGTATCACCTGTTTTGATAGATTTGAAACCTACCGCTGCACCAATATCTCCTGCTTCAATATATTCTACAGGATTCTGCTTGTTAGCGTGCATCTGATAGATTCTTGAGATTCTTTCTTTATCACCTGAACGTGTGTTCAAGATATAAGAACCTGCATCCAGTCTTCCGGAGTATGCTCTGAAGAATGCCAATCTTCCTACGAAAGGATCGGTAGCAATCTTAAATGCCAAAGCTGCGAAAGGCTCTTTTACGTCTGGTTTTCTTGAGATTTCAAGATCAGTTCTAGGATCTGTACCTACAACATCATCTTTATCCAATGGAGAAGGCAAGTATTTACATACTGCATCCAACATAAACTGTACGCCTTTATTCTTGAATGAAGAACCACAAGTCATTGGGATAATAGAAAGATCGATAGTTGCTTTTCTAAGAGCTTCGTTGATTTCGTCTTCAGAGATAGAATCCGGATCTTCGAAGAATTTCTCCATCAAAGTATCATCATAGTCAGCAACAGCTTCAACTAATTTCTCTCTGTATTCCAGAACTTCAGCTTTCATGTCTTCAGGAATTGGCACTACTTCGAAAGTAGCTCCTTGTCCTGCTTCGTCCCAAACGATAGCTCTGTTTTTAATTAAATCAACTACACCTTTGAAATCTTCTTCAGCACCGATTGGCAAAACGATTGGAACTGCGTTGGATCCCAACATTGTCTTAACCTGGTTTACCACGTTAAGGAAGTCGGCACCTTGACGGTCCATTTTGTTTACGAATCCCATTCTCGCTACTTTGTAGTTGTCAGCAAGTCTCCAGTTCGTTTCCGACTGAGGCTCTACGCCGTCTACTGCAGAGAAAAGGAATACCAATCCATCCAATACTCTCAAAGATCTGTTTACTTCTACTGTGAAGTCAACGTGTCCCGGTGTATCGATGATGTTGAAGTGGTAAGGTTTTGTATCAGCTAGTGGTTTCCCCTGGTCTGTTGGAAAATTCCAAGAACAAGTGGTTGCAGCAGAAGTAATGGTGATACCTCTTTCTGCCTCCTGCTCCATCCAGTCCATTGTAGAAGCACCATCGTGAACCTCACCAATTTTGTGGTTTACACCAGTGTAGAATAAAATTCTTTCTGTAGTGGTGGTTTTACCGGCATCAATGTGCGCAGCAATACCAATATTTCTTGTAAATTTAAGATCTCTTGCCATTTCAGATTAGAATTTGAAGTGTGAAAACGCTTTATTAGCTTCCGCCATTTTGTGAGTATCACTCTTTTTCTTGTATGCAGCACCTTCTTCTCTAGCGGCAGCTACAACTTCGTTAGCCAATTTCAAAGCCATTGACTTGTCATTTCTCTTTTTAGAGTAAAGGATTAACCATTTCATTGCCATAGAAATTTTTCTGTCAGCACGGATTGGCATAGGAATCTGGAAGTTGGCTCCACCTACTCTTCTGGAACGTACTTCTACGTGAGGCATAACGTTTGTCAATGCATCTTTCCAGATTTCAAGGGCTGTCTTTTCAGTTTCTCCTTTTTTTGCTTCTACAAGGTCTAATGCGTCATAGAATATTTTGAATGCGATAGATTTTTTACCATCCAGCATCAAGTTGTTTACGAATCTAGTTACCAATTGATCATTAAATTTTGGATCTGGTAACAACGGTCTTTTTTTCGCTTTTGTCTTTCTCATTGTTTCTGTACCTTATTTAATGATTACTTTTTCTTTCCTTTAGCTGGTGCTGCAGCTGCCTGACCTGGTTTTGGTCTCTTAGCTCCATACTTAGATCGTCTTTGAGTTCTACCACTTACACCTGCAGTGTCCAGTGCTCCTCTTACGATATGATAACGTACTCCCGGTAGGTCTTTCACCCTTCCGCCGCGTACCAATACTATCGAGTGCTCTTGAAGATTATGTCCTTCGCCCGGGATGTAGGCGTTGATCTCTTTACCGTTTGAAAGTCTTACCCTTGCAACTTTTCTAAGTGCAGAGTTAGGTTTCTTAGGAGTGGTAGTATATACTCTCGTACATACACCTCGTCTTTGTGGACAAGAATCAAGGGCAGCCGATTTACTCTTCTTGGTGAGTGCGACTCTTCCTTTTCTAACTAATTGTTGAATAGTAGGCATTTAATTGCTTTTTATTTTAGGGTGCAAAAATATGAATAATTTTTTAATGCACAAGCAGTTAGAACAAAAATAATCTGTGATAGAATTTTTCAATCCACGCGTTATTCTCTTTTCGGTAGCAACAGTGCCAGACAAGATCGTTTTTGGAAAGATTATTGATAATCAGTATTCAATTCTGAATTCAGGATTTTAATATCAAATCAAATAATTCTACATAATGAAAAATGCAACATTGATCGGACTACAGGAATCCGACTGCGAAAACATCTCTGCTAAATTAAATATCCTTCTGGCCAACTATTCTGTTTTTTATCAGAATACGAGAGGCTCGCACTGGAATATCAAAGGTGACCAGTTTTTTACACTTCATCCCAAATTTGAGGAACTATACAACAGTCTGGTTCTTAAAATTGATGAAATTGCGGAAAGAATCCTGACCCTAGGTGCAACGCCGGCTCATAATTATTCTGATTATCTGCAGGTTTCCACCATCAAAGAAAGTAAGGAAGTGAAGGATGGCAGCAAGAGCGTTGAGATCATACTGGAATCTTTCAAAGTGGTGATAGACCTGCAAAGAGAACTGTTGGATATCACAGACGAAGCCGGAGATGAGGGCACCAACTCGCAAATGAGCGATTATATCACAGAGCAGGAAAAAGAGGTCTGGATGTACAATTCATTTCTCGGAAAATAAAATCTCTTACTTAGAAAAACTTGAAAATCCAGCTTCTCACAAAGCTGGATTTTTTCATTTTCTGATATAATAATATTGGGTTACATTTTTATTGAGATCGAAATGTCTCAAATTTTGGTGCAGGATTTCGGCATCCTCTATATTAAAAGCGTACCAGACAACGCGATTCTGAGCAGTTCCCAAATTGTCCTGAATCGTCCAGGAGGCAACCGGAATCCAATTTCCAGGCACTTTGTCCGGGAACCATTTGGGATAGATTACAGCCACTTTATAATGGTTATTTTTGATATAATTTGCCAGAAACTGATGATATTTCCGGTTAAAATCATTTTCATTTAATATTCTATTTTCAATGTAAAACTTAGCAACATCAGTGGAGCCCAGTCCTACAATATCAAGAAGTTTTGTCTCTCCAAAATAAGCAATGGCTCCAATATCATTGGCAACCGTCTTTTGACCTTTGTAAAAGCGATTCAGAAACATTCCCATTTGCACCTGCTGCTCCTCAATATTCTTGGAAGACATTTTGAGGACTTGGTGTGAAGCGATTAAACGGTAAAAACCCACCATGCAAAATCCTACAAAAGATATTATAAACAAGTAATGGGAAACACGTTTTCCCTGTACTGAAAAATATTTTGTTGCCAGTGGTACCAGAACCAATATCAGCATAATCATCAGGTAGTTTTCGTACCGGTATTTGATAACAGCAAAAAGACTTTGCAGGAATACGGTGCCAAGAATTAACAAAAGAAGTTCCTCATTCCTGATCAGATCTTTCAGACTTCGATGTCTGTACTGATTTATGAAATAGATGAAAATGCATATGATGGGAAACAGAAATAATTTGTAAAATGTGATGTTCAGCAAAATGCCCTTCTGGAAAATCTTCCAAATGCTTATTAAAAAATGACCCTCGGGATAGCTGCCTTTGATGATCACAGAATTTGGGAAAAAGAAACCTCCATGATCAATAGATATTAACCCAAAAATAACGATCGGAAGAAAACCTGCCAGCAAGATGAAGAAAGACTCCTTGAATTTTCCCTTTACCATTAATAAAACTAAGAGGCAGGAAACGAAAAACATACTTTCAAATCGGATCATTCCCAAGAAAAAAACAGTCAGCAACAAATTGAAAAAATCTGCTCTCCGAAAATTGGTCACCGTATTTTTTCTGATAAAATAAACCGCCATCACAGAAAGCATAATATGCAGCGTCTGCTCCATCCCCAGGATCACCATCATATATAACAGAGAAACAGGAAGGAAAATGATCAAGGCCAGTTTGAGTTCTCTCTCCGAATAAAAATCACGGAAATACCTGTAAATCCAATACACTGTGACATAGCCTGCAATAATATTGACCACCATCGGATAATAAATACTGATCCCGAAAAGCTTGATTAGTCCGCTTAAAATTAACGTATAAAGAATGGAAGAGGATGCGCTGTCAAAACTATGGGGATTGACAGACCAGAATCCTGCCTCTCCGAAATTTTTTGCGATAGCCAAATGAATATAAGCATCATCTATCAGATATATGAACTGATTCCCAGACAACTGCAGATAGGAATAAATGAAATAAAAGCCTGTTACAACCGTAAATATCCCCAGAAGATAGAATAGATATTTCTGCATTTGTGAAGTATGTTTTCGCAAAAATAATCATTAATATTTTAAAAAAGAGATCAACTGATTTGATTATCCTTTATCTTTGCGCTCTAATATTGCACACACTTGAAAAAACTTTTATTCTTTTTACTGATTTCCAATTTTCTTTTCTCACAGTGGAGCATTTCCAATGCAGAAAGAAGCGCGCTTATTACCATTTACAATTCTACTGACGGTGATAACTGGAACAGAACCTGGGATCAGGAAAAGGATCCTAGAAACTGGTTTGGTGTAGTCGTAAAAAATGGTGCGGTCATAGAACTCAACCTGTCAGGAAATGCACTCAGTGGCACGTTCCCGGCAAATATTTCCGCCTTCAGCAAGCTGTTGAAATTAGACCTTAGCAATAACAAACTTTCAGGCGACGTGCCCGCGGGCGTCTCATCTCTTACCGCACTTACAAAACTAGACATCAGCAACAACAGATTGACAGGTGATCCCAAAAATGCCCTTTCAGGTCTCGTAAATCTCCAGGATCTTGCGCTAGGCGGCAATCAATTTGCCATTTCCGACGTCAATGGTTTGCTTCAGAATTTCAACAACCTCAGGATCCTTAATATAGCAGATCTTCAGCTCTCCAATATCCCGGCAAAAATCGCAGCATTCCCAAACCTGGAGAATCTGATTCTGGACAACAATCCGATCTTAGCCAATGGCTATGCTAATATTGCAGGACTTTCGCAATTAAAATCACTGTCACTTTCCGGAACCGGCCTCACCCAAATACCCGTACAGGTTTCGCAACGCACCCAGCTGACGAGTCTTAATCTCAGCAACAATGCTCTTACAGAACAAAACACCTCCGGACTGTCAACACTTACCAATCTGGAATGGCTATCGCTCGAATACAACCAGCTTTCACAGATTCCCACCCAACTTCTGCAATGCAAAAAACTGAAGACCCTCAATCTTGGCAGAAATCAGATTCTTGGCGGCCTGTCTATCATTACATCGCTGAATAATCTTCAACAGTTATTTCTTAATAACAATCAAATCTCCGGCAGTTTCCCATCAGCACTCATAGGTATTCCAAATCTGATGATGCTCAATCTCAACAGCAATCAGCTGACCGGCGTTTTACCTGCCAAACTTCCGGAAATAACGCACATCGCGAACAACAGATTCAACAAAAATCAGCTCGCGAACTATTTGGGAGATTTCACAGAACAGACCGATTTCAACTATTCGCCGCAACGCTATGACGAGGCCAAAACCGTTTTAGCCGTTCTGGGTCAGCCCGCAAAGCTGGATCAGTCTCTTTCCGGCTCCTATACTTTTACCTGGTTCAAAAATCTGGATCAGAAAATGAATCCCACCACAGAAAGTCTCAATTTCAACAGCGTAGAAAGCACAGATTTCTCCACTTACACTGCCGAAGCGTACAGCTACGGCCTGTTGGCCAACGATATCCTTTTTGACCTTTCACTCTTCCGCGAGCCCATCATTTTAGGCGACGCACTTGCCACATCCAATGCAGATGAACTGAAGGATCTCAGCATCTATCCCAATCCCGCAACCGATTTTGTCAATATCCTGAACGTCAGACATCAGATCGAAAAAGTACTGATCTTCGACCTCAGCGGCAAACAGATGCTTTCCGACAGCAAACAGAAAATCAATGTTTCCAGACTTCCGTCAGGCGTTTACATGCTTTCCGTGAAAACCGAAGCCGGTATCAGAAACTTCAAATTTATCAAACAGTAATTATTCAGGAGCTATTTCCCGCTGTCCACTATATCTTTTTTGCAATGGCTACAGAATCTTAGTCATCAGTCGTAATTCTGCACCATCGCCATCACAAAAAAGGATGCCGTTCCCATCGGGGCTATTGACACATTCGTCCCACCTCAACCATTCCCAAAATCATCCGGAATTTAGCGCAATATCTAAATACTAATATCTACGCTCTTCTTATTCCCATTTCGCAAAAAATATTATCTTTGGAAACATTGATTTTATGAAAATGGAAACCCAAAAATATACTCCCACAAACAAAGTAAGAATTGTAACCGCAGCGTCGTTATTCGACGGCCACGATGCAGCGATTAATATTATGCGCCGAGTGATCCAGGGAACAGGATGCGAAGTCATTCACCTTGGCCACGACAAATCTGCTGAAGAAGTGGTGAATACTGCGATTCAGGAAGATGCCAATGCTATTGCATTAACTTCATATCAAGGTGGTCACAACGAATATTTCAAATATATCTATGATCTTTTAAGAGAAAAAAACTCTCCACAAATCAAAATTTTCGGTGGCGGCGGCGGCGTAATTCTGCCAGAAGAAATCGAAGATATTATGGCTTACGGAATCGACAGAATTTATTCTCCGGACGATGGTCGTGAACTTGGTTTACAGGGAATGATCGATGATTTGGTGAAAAGATCAGATTTTCCAACTGGAAAAGACGTTGAAGCTGAAGATTTGGATTCGATCAGTTTTGAAAATTCTACCAGCATTGCTAAAATTATTTCTGCGGTTGAAAACTTCTCAGAAGAAAAACCGGAATTGGTAAAAGCCATTGACGAAAAATCAAAAGACTTAAATATTCCAATCATCGGTATCACAGGAACCGGTGGAGCCGGAAAATCTTCTTTGACAGACGAATTGGTAAGACGTTTTATCCGTTCAAATCCAGATAAAAAGATTGCTATTATCTCCATTGACCCTTCGAAAAAGAAAACTGGAGGTGCGCTTTTGGGTGACAGAATCCGTATGAATGCGATCAATGATCCGAGAGTTTATATGCGTTCGATGGCGACAAGAGAAAACAATGTTTCTGTTTCTCCGTTCATTCATTCCGCTTTAAATGTGTTGAAATTAGCTCATCCTGATGTTATTATTCTGGAAACTTCAGGTATCGGACAATCCGGTTCGGAAGTATCTGATTTTGCAGATGTTTCAATGTACGTGATGACGCCTGAATATGGAGCTTCAACGCAGTTGGAAAAAATTGATATGTTGGATTATGCAGATCTTGTTGCTTTAAATAAATCTGACAAGCGTGGTGCTCTTGATGCACTTCAGGCTGTAAGAAAACAGTTCCAGAGAAATCATTTATTGTGGGAAAGTCCGTTGGATGATATGCCGGTTTATGCAACGAAAGCTTCTCAGTTCAACGATCACGGAACGACAGATTTATACAATAGGTTAGTTGAAAAAGTTAACGAGAAATATTCAGGTTTAAACTTACAAGGTTTTGTTGAACAAGAAGTTTCTGAGGACATCACTATAATTCCTCCAAAAAGAGTTCGTTATTTATCTGAAATCGTTGAAAATAATAGAATTTACGACGCTAATGTTGAAAAACAGGCAGAATTAGCAAGAAAAATGTATCATATTGAAGGCGTGAAAAAATTTCTTTCGAATGAAACTTTAGATGCTGAATATCAAAAAGCCGAAAAAGACCTTCAACAGGAAAATATTGACTTTCTGAATAATTGGGATGATACGAAACAGGCTTTCAAAGCTGAGTTTTACTCTTACTTTGTTCGTGGAAAAGAAATTAAAGTTGAAACCTCAACAGAATCTTTGTCTCATTTAAAAATTCCAAAAATATCTTTACCAAAATACACCGATTGGGGAGATTTGATCAAATGGAAAGGTCAGGAAAATCTTCCTGGAGGATTTCCTTACACGGCCGGAATTTATCCTTTCAAAAGAACCGGAGAAGATCCGACGAGAATGTTCGCCGGAGAAGGCGGACCGGAGAGAACGAACAGAAGATTCCACTACGTTTCTGCGGAAATGGATGCAAAACGTCTGTCAACTGCGTTTGACTCTGTGACTCTGTACGGACAAGATCCTGCTCTACCACCGGATATTTATGGTAAAATCGGAAATGCGGGAGTTTCAATCGCAACATTAGATGATGCGAAAAAACTCTATTCCGGATTTGATTTGGTGAATGCAATGACTTCGGTTTCAATGACGATCAACGGACCTGCGCCGATGTTGTTGGCTTTCTTTATGAACGCTGCGATCGACCAGAATGTTGAAAAATATATTGCTGAACATCAATTGGAAGCTAATGTTGAAAAAGCGTTAAAAGCAAAATTTGACGACAAAGGCTTAGAAAGACCAAAATATAACGGCGAATTGCCGCCTTCGAATAATGGTTTAGGATTAAAACTATTAGGAATTACCGGAGATGAAGTGATTCCTGCGGAACCTTATGCTGAAATTAAAGCTAAAACGATCGCGACCGTTCGTGGAACCGTTCAGGCTGATATTTTAAAAGAAGACCAGGCTCAGAACACTTGTATTTTCTCCACTGAATTTGCCTTGAGATTGATGGGCGACGTTCAGGAATATTTCATTACCGAAAAAGTAAGAAACTTCTATTCGGTTTCTATTTCAGGTTATCACATTGCGGAAGCGGGTGCAAATCCGGTTTCTCAGTTGGCATTTACTTTGGCAAACGGTTTCACGTATGTTGAATATTATTTGTCAAGAGGAATGGACATCAATGATTTCGCACCAAACTTATCATTCTTCTTCTCCAACGGTATCGACCCTGAATATTCGGTGATCGGACGTGTAGCCAGAAGAATCTGGGCAAAAGCAATGAAACTGAAATATGGAGCAGACGAAAGAAGCCAGATGTTGAAATACCACATCCAAACTTCAGGACGTTCACTTCACGCTCAGGAAATTGATTTCAACGATATAAGAACGACACTTCAAGCACTTTATGCGATCTATGACAACTGTAATTCACTGCACACTAACGCTTATGACGAGGCGATTACAACTCCGACTGAGCAGTCTGTAAGAAGAGCGATGGCCATTCAGTTGATTATCAATAAAGAACTAGGATTGGCGAAAAATGAGAATCCGCTTCAGGGTTCATTTATCATTGAAGAACTGACAGATTTGGTGGAAGAAGCTGTTTATGCAGAATTCGACAGAATTACAGAAAGAGGCGGTGTTCTTGGTGCAATGGAAACGATGTATCAACGTTCAAAAATTCAGGAAGAATCGATGCATTACGAATGGTTGAAACATACAGGAGAATATCCGATTATCGGGGTCAATACTTTCCTTGGAAAAGATGGTTCGCCAACGGTGCGTCCGGGAGAAGTGATCCGTTCGACTGAAGAGGAAAAGCAGGTTCAGATTGAAACGCTTCATAATTTCCAAAAATCTAATGAAGACAGATCTGAAGCCGCTTTGAAAACTTTGCAACACGCTGCCATCAATCAGCAGAATTTATTCAATGTGATGATGGATGCCGTGAAATACTGTTCGCTTGGACAGATTACCAACGCTTTGTTTGAAGTGGGCGGCAAGTACAGAAGAAATATGTAGATAATTTTAAATATTTACTTAAAAAGTAAGACCTCAAGAAAATTCTTGAGGTTTTTTTGTATTTTTGCCAAAACTTTTACTATGAATAAAATTTACACTTTGTTTTTGTTTATATCGTCGATCATCTGTAACGCTCAGGATTATTCCTTAAATCTAAAAAACCTTGTACAGATTAATACCAATAATGGTGGTAATTTGGTTCAATCTGTTTTAGACGATGGTGGAAACACTTTTTTTACCGGCTATGCTAATGGAAATGACTTTCGTTTTGACGGCTATATCATCAATCCAGTCGGTCTTGAAGACTTATACCTAATCAAGACAGATCTTAATGGAAATCACCTATGGGAGAAAACACTTAATGCGGGCTCACAAGGTACAATCCGTCCAAGATATATCAAAGTAGATGCATTGGGCAACAGCTACGTGATGTTGCATTTTACCGGCATTATAAATATTGGTTCGAGTTCTTATAATTCTTCATTGTCAAACGGTTTACTGATCAAATTGGATTCTTTGGGCAACTATCTCTGGGCCACGCAAATTGCTGACTCTAATTTAAAAGATTACGACATTTGCTTTAGCAATAATGAGATGTTTGTACTTTCTTCTTCATCGTCTCTGTACCGTATCAATCTGGCCGACGGAAGTATTATTAGTTCTTTTAATTCCGCAAATCTGACATCCATAGATTATAAGAATTCATCCCTGTATGTTGGCGGTTACACTAAATCCAATTCCACTACCTTTAACAATATTATTGTTGAGCCCTATTCCGGCTTTGTACTGAAGGGCAATGAAGAATTTAACTTTGATTCCTATGTAAAGTTTAGACCACAAAGTGATGGTGACACACCGGTGGCAGTAAAAGATGTCAAGGTTTTGTCAGACGGGAGTCTGGAAATCGCAGGATTGAGTAGAAAGATTGTTACTTTGACCAGCAGTACCGGTCTGACAATTCCCTTACAACTACAAAATACTAACAGAGAGGCGTTTCTCTGGTGTACTAAAATCAAATATGACTTTTCTACTGCAGACTGGTTTAAAGGAAATGATTTGGGCATTCAATTATTATCCAATTCTTTGATAGATAGATACGACATAGATCTATTTCCATTTGGAGACTCTCAGGCGAAAATGTTTTACAGGTATATTTCAGACGTTCCTGACTTTTTTAATATCAAATTTTTCAATGATTTTTCGTTAGCTAATGTTGTCGCTCATCAAAGTGTGATGTTAGATCTCAACAAATTGGGTCTCCAGAATAGCACTAATCGAAACCGGACTTCACTTAATGAATCACTGAGCTTTAAGTACATAAACAACCTAGAAAATTTACTTTCTTATGATCAAAAAACGACTTTTTCTGTTAAAAAGTTCATCTATTTAAATAGCAACTATAATTTATCTTGGACAAAATTGATCCCAAATTACCACGGGGGAACCATCGCATCCAATTACCTCAAATCGGACACCCAGGGAAACTCATACATCAATTACACGAGCTCCGGAGAAGTAAATCTTCTTGGGGAAACTTCTTTCAACACAGGTGCGCAGTTTGCGAATACTTACGCAAAAATTGATGCCGCCGGACAGTTGTCGTGGAGTGCTGCGATGTACTATACATTATTGAAAAAATATGCCAATAGCAAATTAGCAACTGATGTCAATGCAGACGGAGAGTTTATTACCTCTGTATCTGTTCCAAAATCCAGCCCTGCTGTTTTCGTTGGCAACAGTGGTGCGCAAACCGTATTTCAAAGTGGGAATTTGACAAATTTGCCAGCGTATAACCAACTGGTAAAAATATCTAATACAGGTGAACTCCTTTGGTCTAAAAGAATAGATTTTGACATAAACGCCAATCCGTCCGTTTCGGTAATTTTTGACCGTGCAGGCGATATAATTGTCTGGGCAACAGACGCTACGTTCACCAGATTTAGTTCACAAACAGTCAATGCAAATTCTTTTATTGCAAAAATAAACGGAGTTACAGGCAATACCATTTTTTTCAAAACCTATTCTGGCCTAACTTATTTACGGGGAAAAATCGCTTTCGATGAGTTGAACAATATCTATGCTTTTTATGAGCCTAGATATGCAAATACGCCCTCCTATATATTTGAAATCGGAGATCTTAAAATACCAAGTAATAATGACTCCAGAAACTCTTTAATGGTGAAACTTGATTCGAATGGCAATCCTGTATTTGGAAAGAATTTTTATGAAAATCTACCTCCAGAGACGTACTCCTACAGTGTTCCTCTTGATGTGAAATATGACGGAAAGAATTTTATACAGTATAACTATCTAGAAGGTGCCGGTAACAAGTTTGTTACATTAGATGGTACATTTATTACAACACCCTATGCTGAAAACAGTTATGCCAATTCTTTAGCAAAAATCTCGAAAGATGGCGCGGTGCTAAGTGTCACACCAATTTTAAGCGTTAGATCCTTTCCAGATGGCGGTACTATAGATTTAGATGAAAATGGAAATATTTATTTACAGGGCAGATGGAATGGCAATTTTCTCATAAACAATCAGGAATATGCAAATGACAGCTCAGCTTTTACATCAAATGTATTGAAATTTGGAAACGACGGCGTTCTGAAATATATAAAGAAAATATATACCGAAAATAATATAGCACCAGCAGGAGGAAATGTATTTGGTTTCGCAAATCACAGAATCAGTGTTGTGAAACAGGATCTTTTTACAATTTCAGGAGACATTATCTCAGACAATCTATTGTCCCAACCTATCAATTTTAAGGGTGGTGACAACTATTATCTGGCAACTTTAGAGGAATCTTATCTTCAGACAGTCGAGGCTATTAACAAAGAGCTTTCTATCTACCCAAACCCAACTTCAGATTTCATCTACATCGACACAAAAGAAAAAATCAGCAACATCGAAATTTATGACGCAACTGGCAGAAAAGTAATTTCAAATTTTAGTGCAGATCATCAATTTGATGTCAGAAAACTGTTACAAGGTATTTATTATATCAGAATAAATACGGCGGGAAAAAATCTTACTTCGAAATTCATTAAAAAATAATTACACAGCAGAATATCTGGAAAAGGTGCAAAGCCATTATACAAATCAAACCTCAAGGAAATTTCTTTGAGGTTTTTTCTTACTTTTACGCTAATAAAAAAATTAAATGATACGATATCTTTTATTGCTTGCAGGAATGATTTCCAGCGCTATTTTCAATGCTCAGGAAGCAGACAACAATCTTCAAGGTTATTATACAACCGGTTCCAAAGAATCTTTATATTCTTACTTTGCATTTGATGGCAACGGAAAAGTGGACATTGCGGGATATGGAAAAGGTGATTATTTTGTAAAAGGTGATTCAGTAGTCGTATTTCCCGACAAAGATATTTTTGTATTTAAAATTTCGAAAAATCGCTTGATTGGTAATTCCAGCTGGGTGAAAAATACAAAATGGGATCTGAACAAAGACAGCATCGCAGTAAACAACAGAAAAGACGAAGCACTGGCGAAGAAAAACGCCAATCTTCTGTATGAATATTACCGAAAAACGAGAGCTAAATCTAATGACCTGGAGAAGCTGTTTGACGAAAGCGCTATGACAGATTATACCAAAACCATTAACGATTTGTGCGCCAGAGGCCTTTCAAAATCATGTATGGAGAAATTTGGATTGATGGTAATGGAGGATCTGGGCGGAATGGGTGCGGTATTGGCCAGCAAAACAAAAAAGCCAAAACAAAATCCTGAAATTATCAAACTGGGACAGAAAATTATCGATATGGGCGAAGTAGAAGGCCATACCATTCTCGGAAGTTATTACTATTCTCTGGGTGATAAAATAAAAGCTGAAAAAGAGTGGCAAAAAGGACTTGACAAAGGCAGTACAAAGGCCGGATTAGCACAGTTCGAAGCAGAAATGTCCGGTACGGAATAATGACTTTGCGAGCAATAAATTATAGAACCATCAGATAAATTCTGAAAAAATCTCGTATATCATTTTAATTTTTAACTTTGATTAAAACATTTCAATGATGAAAACATTCGAAGACTATTTTGCACAGTTTGATGAGACCATTATAAGTAAGCTGGAAACCATCCGCGTTGCAATCAGAAACGACGTGCCGGAAGCTGAGGAGTGCATTAAATATGTGATGCCCACTTTCGTTTTTCAGAATCACAACCTGATTCATTTTGCCGCATTCACACATCACATCGGACTTTATCCCGGGCCGGAAGCTGTAAGTTTTTTTGAAAAGGAGCTGGAAAAATTCAAAACCTCCAAGGGCGCCATCCAAATTCCGATGGATCAGGAGATTCCGCTGGATCTCATCAGAAAAATCGTGCAGCACGCCAAAGACCGGATTATCAAAACCACAAAAACCACTAATAAATAGTGGTTGCTGAAAAATTAATTTCTATTGATTTTGATTTGATTTTTCTCTGTAGCGTTGATGATTTTTGAAATATCATCTGCTGTAAATTTCCCGGTAACATCTACGAAAATTGTTTCGTCTTTGTCATCTTTTACGGTAATGATCATTCGTTTGATAATGTCGTCGGATTGCTTTGCATTCAGGCTTATAAGATTGCCTTCCTGTTTTACAGACATCCATTCTTCATAATTATTCTGACTCAGATACTTCTGAAACTCCGCTTTGATAGGCGTTTTAGAGCTTTCTACAATCAGGACTTTCACATCGCTGATTTTCTTTACAAGATCTATCACTTCCTGGCTTTCGCCATCCTCCCGCATCGCCTTTTTTACATAAGATCTAGCTAAAAATGTAGGCACATTGATACTCACGTAGCTTGAATTGTCTTTGAATCCCGGATTGTCAAAGAAGTCAGTGTGCACTTTTTTCTGAGAAACCATACACGACTGCAGAAAAAAACCGACAACCGCCAAGATGATAATGTAGATGAATCGTAACATAATTTCTAGTTTTTTTTAATTAATTGAACTGATGCTTGCGCCGGTCACTTCCTGAGCAGATTTAGTCACTTTGGAAGGGTTTCCTTTGTATTGGATTGATGCTGCAGAGCTTGCGCTTGCCGTCACACTTTCCGTCGTATTGATTTTCACACTGGATCCTGAAGATGCGTCCACCACTGCTGATTTGGTTACAAAATCGCCCGCTGATACAGAACTTCCGCTGCTTGCGCTGATCACGCTTGTACTGGCTGTTCCTGATAATTTTAAAGAACTTCCGCTGCTTGCATCGATGGCTATAGATTTGGTATCCAGATTAATTTTCACATTCGATCCGGACTCTACTTCCAAAGCTGTATTGGTCGCAATTTTGAATGTTCCGGAGACCAGCGAGCCAGAGTTGCTGCTCAATGCCAGTGTAGATTCGCTGACTGGTGTTACCGCTTTGAAAGACGATCCTGATTTGGTCACAAGTCTTGATAATTTGGGGTTGGAGACAAGCACTTTCAGATTACTAAAGTTCAGGTTTCTGACGCCTTTGTTTCGCACGAAGATTTTCAGAACACCGTTTTCCACTTCCGTCACAACATATTGCTGCTTGTCGGCTTCCGTCTGTACAGTTACACTTTGATTTGGATTCTGACTGAATTCCACTTCTACACCGGAAGAAACTTCGATTCCGTTGAACGCACCAACAGTCCGCACACTTCCTACATTGACATTATTCGACGTGAGGGTGGAAACCGGATTTACAGAAGTCACATTCTGCGTTTCCGCCATCAGATTACTCACATCATCCATCGATATTTTCCCGTCCAGCATCATCAGAACCGAGCTGTCTTCCGACATAATATTCAGGATCAGATTGTCCAGAACATTGGCTGTGATATCCTGCGCCATAAATTTGATTTTATTGTCGCGGCTGTTGACCGTCACCAGTTCCTCATATTTCATATTCTTGAGTGAGGCGGCAATTTCCTTTTCGATTTTACCGGATTGCAACAGCATTTTTGAGTTGTCCGCATTCCCGTTTTCAGATTTAGAAGGCTTTTCGAGGATCAGCATTTTCAGTCCGTTCACTTTTCCGAGAAGCGGCTGTATTTTTCCTAATTCTGCGTCATCAATTTTCAGGTTGTTCAGCAGTTTGAACATCGGTTTTGCAATCTTGATAGAGGTCACACCTTCCGTATCCTGATAATGATCGAAGAGTTCATTCAATTTGTCCGACTGTCCGAAAATATTGGTAGACAGCAGGAATAGTACGAATAATATTGATATTTTTTTCATTTTAATATTTGTTTTGCTTAAGGTCTCTTGCGACCGCCATGATGACTAGATCTAGTTTGAAAATATTTTCTCTGGCGGCAGCATTTGATGTTAAAATTAATAATTGAGAATCCTGTAAAAGTCAACCTGACTCTGGGCAGATTCTGCGTGATTTATAGTTTGGGTAACGTTACTTGCAAAATAATTAAAAGCATTCTCTGTCACAGCAATGGCCTCGCTCTCGTCATAGATTGGTTTGCCGTTGATGATTACATAATTTGGGTTATAATCTGCAATAGATTCTACCGGATCTGCAACTTGCTTTTCTTCTTTTTTGGATTGAGTTTCCTGCTGAGCCATCAGTCTTTTGACTTCTTTTTGGACGAGCTCTTTTACTGTATTGTCATCTGAAATCTTCTCTACTTTCTGACTTTCCTGAGTGGCTAAAACTTCTTTTGGCGTTGTCGTTTGTTCTTCTGTCTCCACAACAGGTGACACATTTTCTACTTTTTCTTTTTTAGGAAATTCCGGATTTTTCGCAATCACAGTTTCCATTTTTTGAGGCTGATTGACCATCCAAAATGCACCCACGCCCATCAGCAAAACCAGACTGGCTGCCATCCAATATACTTTGTAAGAATTTTTCTTAATCGGTAGGGCAATTATTTTCGGCTCCTCTGTTTTCTTTAAGAAATCTTCGAAACTGATATCCAGTTTTTCCTGTTTCTCCTCTTTCAGGAATGAGAAATAGGGATTATCGCTTTCATTTTTCAGGAACAATTCTTCTTCCGGCGTCAATTCCTCGCCTTCAAAGAATTTAGATTCCCAATCCTTGTATCTGTCGGTTTTCATACGCATAGAGTTTGTTAATTGATTCTTTCACTTTTTGTCTTGCTCTCATCAGATTTACGCGGACTGCATTTTCTTCCATTTCCATAATGCCTGCAATCTCTGAGATTTCATATTCTTCTACATCCTTTAGGTGAATGACCATTTTTTGTTTTTCCGGCAGTTGGGAGATGAATCCCAAAATCTGCTCTTTCATATTATTGGTTTCGATCTGGTAAAGTTCTGAGGTGTGTTTGGTCTGGCTTGCAAATCCCAATTTCACTTCGTGGTGTTTCAGGCGGTTCAGACATTCATTTTTTACACTTCTCATCGCAAAACTTTTCAGATTCTCGACCACTGTGAGTTCTTCTTTTTTCTGCCAGAATTTCATCATCAGATCCATTACCACATCTTCGGCTTCATCTGCACTCATCAGGAATTTTTTCGCGAAACGGAACATCTCATTCTTGAGACTGTAAACCGTATTTTGAAATATTTCCTGAGTCATATAGATTCTTTTTGAGGTTGTAGGTTAAAGTCTTTGTTATCTGAAAAACTTTAAAATTCCTGGCTGTTTAAAAGTAAGACATCTGAAATGTAACACTTATTACATCAAATATAAAAAAAGAACCTTAATTAAAATTAAGGTCCTGATAATCAATTAAATAAAGTTTGTTTTTATACTAAAATAATTTAGTTTCTGTTGGAATAGTTTTGTCCTTAGAATAAATTACAGGTCGCTCCGCTGGAGCTTTGATTGTGGGTGTGTGTTTTTTTCTATTATCAGGCCAGCGCTCTGCGGTTTTTAATAGCACTGAAAATTTACTTACGCTATTTGTCATGCCCCAGCAATCTCAGCAGTCTAGATGTCTATGGAATGACAAATTGAATTTATATGTTGACTGTTGATCTATGCTGAATCTGCGCCCCGACTTGAATGGAGCTCTTTTTCTGCCGTTGCGATGGCAAACCTCGTTTGGATTGCTCTATCTCAATCGCAACGGCAGAAAAAAGCGGGAATGGAAGGCGGATGATGGCGCCCCAATAATTATTCTAAAGTTCGCCGCTGCCCAGCGTTGTGGTATCTTTTTCTGATCCGGCTGGATTTACTGTTTTGTTGAATTTGTCCAACTCCAATGGGAAATCTTCAAACAATCCTGAAAGTGCCAAAGCCGAATAAACCTTCCCGGAATATTTGTTTCCAATGGCAATAATCGTGACTTTTGATTTCAAAAGATGCGCAAAAACCGAGTTGGTCCCGTGCCACCAGCCGTTGTGATAGGTCAGTTTTTCACCATTGTCGAAATTCTTCATACGGAATCCTAGACCATAATTGTTGACTCCTTTTTTCTCATTGCTGTACGGTTCAAAAATTTTGGCTTCCAGCTCAGGCTTCAGGAAATCTTTGGAATAGAGCGCGACCGAGAAATTCAGCAGGTCTCGTGGCGTGGTGTACACGTTTTTGTCGCCGTAGATGAGATCCAGTTTGTCCAGCGGATAAAGCCTGTAGCCACTGAAAAATGACTGGGACGACTTTCCGATATCTTGCTTTTGGAAGATGTATGTATGATTCATCTTCAAAGGTTTGAAAATAATCTCCTGCATTGCTTCGGGAAAAGAGGTTGCTGTTGCTTTTTCTATGATCAATGCGAGAAGGGCAAAATTGGTATTGCAATACATAAATCCTGTGTTGGACACTCTTGCCAGTTCGGGCTTGTACTTGATGAGCATATCCAGAACATCCTGATTGGTGAGGAATTCTTTTTTGAGCTCTTCCGGTGCAGGTTTGATTCCCTGATCGAAATGCTCATATTTCGGGAGACCGCTTCTTTGAGACAGCAGGCTGAAAACAGTGATATCCGCGTAAGGAAATTTGGGGAAAAATTTGGTCAGATTATCTTCCAGTTTCAGTTTTCCGGCTTCTACCAGTTTTAGAACAGCCATTGCGGTCATAGTTTTGCTGACGGATGCCACGTGCAGCGGTGTGTTCTCGTCAATTGGCATCTGTTGGCCTTCTTTCGCAAATCCGCGGTATTTTTCAAAGATGATTTTGTTGCCTTTAGCCACAAGTATGCCGCCACTCAGATCGCCCTGTTCCCATACTTTCTGATAATAGTTGTTGATTTTGGGCAGGATGGAAGGTGTCTCCAGCAACACTGACTCCTCCGGTGTGAAGACTTTTTCGAGGTCTACATTGCCATAGTTTGGGAGTTTGGAGTCGTAGGTTTCTGCTTTAGATTCCTTTTCTTTTTTGCAGGAAAAAATTGATAGGGTGATAAAAACCGACGCGATTACATTTTTAAAATTCATTATACTCCAAACTTCGTTAAGGCACGCAAGTTAACATAAAATGGAATTTTGAGCGAGCGTAATTCTCTTAAGAAATGTTAAATAAACCGTTGAAACTTTACATTATTTTAAGAAACTAAACGTGGAAGTTTTCAAGAATTTTATCTACGATAACCTGAGCCAGTTTGATTTTGCTCTGCTGTGTCCAGCCAGCGATATGCGGCGTAACAATCACTTTGTCAGAGTCTAAAAGGAACTGAAGGTCTGAGTTTTCTACTTCAAGATTTTCAAAAGAAGATTTTTCATATTCCAGAACATCCAGACAGGCACCAAGAACTTTACCTGCTTCAATCGCTTCTACTAAAGCTTTCGTTTTAAGATTTTTTCCTCGTGCTGTATTGACGAAGTAGAAATTATTTTCCATTTTTGAAATGAAGTTGTCATCAATCAAATAATGTGTTTCAGTAGTCAAAGGAATATGAAGGCTCAAAATCTCTGCTCTTTTTTGGAGTTCTTCTAATGAAACCTGCGTTGCAAATTGGTCGGAAAGGTCAGGCAGAATATCGTGGAAGATCATCTCAACGCCAAAACCAGAAAGCCTTTTTGCTGTCGCTTTTCCCATATTGCCATAGCCTATGATACCGAATGTCTTGCCAAGCAACTCATCACCGCGATTCTCCTCCCGTTTCCAGATTCCATTTTTCACTTCATTGGAAGCGATGAATAATCTGTTCATCAATATTAATAACATCCCGACAACATGCTCTGCGACTGAATCGCGATTGCCTTCCGGGGAATTGATAAGCTGGATATTCAAATTATCAGCAGTTTCCAGATCAATATTCTCCATCCCTGCTCCTACCCTTGCAATGAATTTGAGATGGGAAGCTTTAGTAAGAAAATTTTGGTCCAACGGAATCCTGCTTCTGATGATAATTCCTTCGTAATCAGCAATCTTTTCTAAAACCTCGTCGTAACTGGAAGTATGATCTTCTTCTACTAAAAAGCCTTTTGCAGTCAATTGTTCAGATATTAGCGGATGGTTCTTGTCGAGCTGAAGGATTTTCATTGATCAAAAATTAGATTGGTATTGACATAAAAAACGAGCTGAAAAGCCCGTTTGTATTTTAATATTTATTCTCCTAAGAACAGTTTTTTGAGTTCTACAGAATCGGTAGGTTTCGTTCTTCCGGAAAGAATTAATGATAATTCCTTTCTTCTCAAAGCCGCTTCATAGCGTTCTATTTCCAGTTCTGTCTCCGGTTCTATCTGTGGAATCGGAATCGGACGGTTGAACTCATCAACTGCCACAAAAGTATAAATCCCTTCATTAGTCTGGATTTTCGTCTGATTGATAGGATCATCCAGCCAAACATCTACGTAGATTTCCATAGATGTAGAAAATGCTCTGGAAACTTTGGATTCCAAAACAACAATCCCGCCTTCCGGAATAGGATGGTTGAAGGAAACGTGATTTACCGAAGCAGTCACCACGCGGCGTTCGCAATGTCTTGTAGCTGAGATAGATGCAGCACGATCCATTCTTGACAACAACTCGCCTCCGAAAAGATTTCTCAACGAATTGGTTTCATTAGGTAAAACGATATTCGTCATTATCGTCAGGCTATCTGCTGATTTTTTGGATTTTTGCATTGCTGGTCTGTTTTATACTGTCTGTTTTTAAAGAGTCTTGTTTTGGTAAGGCAGGCGCTTTCGGCTGTTCCTTCTTTTGAATTTTCTTCGTTGGAATCTGGGATGATTTCCCGAATATCAGCTGCTGATCGCACAACATAAAAAATGCTGCGGCGCCGATAATAATCAGTAACAGAAAAGCCCACACGACATTTTTATTCATCGCATAATCTCCGGAAACTTTCTTTAGTTTGGCAGAAGGGTTTTTCAGTGTCTGCAGATTGATGGCTTCGAGACCAAAAAGATCTACCGCTCCATTCGTAATCCTGATCACATTATTCTCTCCATCCAACTGAAACTGTCCGAGATTTTCCAGGATCAGGCTGTTTTTTGACGTCAGTTCCTGCATCCAGCTCTGAACATTTGCTTCTAATTTCTGCTGTACTGCGGCAAGGTCAGAATTGGTTTTTTCTGCGATGTATTTTACCAGATCATTGTCGGAGACGGAAGGCTGGTACTGGAAATCGACCACTTCTGTGGGCGGCGTGATAATAGAATTGGCCGCGTCGATCTTTGCAGATTCTTTTGTAAGTCTGAAAATCCCAAAACCGGGAACTTCCGCTCTATGGTTGGTCAGAAGATATTGATATAAAAAATGCTCAAAATTCATCGGCACAAAACTACATAATTTTTGAGGTTATAGAAAATATAAAAGGTCGCTTTTTACAGCAACCTTTTGAATTTGATATGAATAATGAAATCCTAGTTTGCAAATTTCACAACTTCAGAAACATTACTACCGGAGATTTTTACCAGGAACAGACCTTTTTGATTAAGATTAAGTTCTATTGGATTTCCACTCGCGTTAACTTTCATTGTTTTGATCACTTTTCCGGAGAAGTCATACACGGTGAGGTCTACGTTTCCTTTGGCAGCAGTAAATAATTTACCGCCGGCAACTTGTGATTTTACCTTTCCGTTTGCGTCCGAGACAGCCAGTGTGCTTAGAGTTGTGGGTCCTTCCAGATCTCTGTCTGCTGATTGAAAGTCTGCACCGTTTGATTTGTTTTTAAATACGACTCCTATTCTTTGAACTACAGTCCCCGTCGGCATTGTACTGTTGGATCCGGAGAATAGCTTTGTATTGAGATTGACAGTCCCGATGTAAGCATTCTCTACAGCATCCCAAGTCATTGTCGTTGTAGAATTGCTCCAGGCATCATCATAATTGCCTTTGTCATTGTCGCCGTCTGTCTGAGAAGACCAGACATGAACGTAAAATGTAGGAGCACTCTGTGGATCATAAAAAGTCCAGTCTGCAGTTTTTCCGTAAGTTAATTTGTAAACACCGTTGGACACGGTATGAGTAAGTTGCCCGAAAGCAGAGACACTTGCCGCCAAGGCAAGGCCAAGAAAATAAATTTTTCTCATAAATGTTAATTTTTAAGGTCTATATAAATCAGCTCAAACTTCTCACAAAAGTTTTTATGAACTGAATGTAAATCTAACATTAATTTTAAACCAACGGTAAAAAAATTTTAAATTACACTAAAAAAAATATTAACCTACTGAATACCAGTCTGTAAAATTTTAATTTATTTTAATTGAAACCCCAAACATAAAGTTGATTCCGGCTTGCGAAAAATAATACGGCCCACTGAAACCGTTGTTGACATACTTAACATCTGTGAAATTATTTAATAAAAACCGTAAAACCACTTCATTTTTTGCCAGTGGCAATTTGTACGACATATTGAAATCCGGCACCAGATAATCCTCCAGCTGATTCACTTTGTCTCCGGAATTATCAAGAAATTGCTTGCCAACATATTGTGCTGTAACGCCGAGATTGAAATTTCTGAACGGCGAATAGCTGATGTTTCCATTGGCAATGACACTTGGAGAAAACGATATTTTTTCGCCACCCAAAGTTCTGCGTACAGTGATTTCATTCTCCGGATTCATAGGATCAGCCTCCTTTGCCTCAACCTTGTACTTCATTATCTTATTATCGCTGATTGTAGCATTTGCTGAAATCTGAAAATTATCAGACAATTTTGCCAAGGCTCCGATTTCCAGACCCAATCTGTAGCTTTTCCCCACATTTTCCTTAATAAATTCTCCTACGTTGTTGATCTGTCCGTTCAAAGCCAGCTGATCCTCATAATACATATAATAGGCATTGGCTGTGAAAGCTACTTTCCCCACCTGCTTTTCAAATCCGGCTTCAAAATCGTGAAGTGTTTCTGCTTTGGTATCCGGATTTGCAAAAAGATCGTCACGATTGGGCTCGCGATGCGCATTGGCGTAGGAAACAAAAACTTTCCCATTCTCTAAGTTATAATTGACGCCAGCTTTAGGATTGAAAAAAGTCCACTTCCTGTCGAGATCTGCACCTTCGGAATCGCCTGCCATCAGCACTTTAGTATTATAGTCAATATTTCTCAGCTGCAGATCGCCAAAGATCTCAAATCGGTTCAGTTTATAAATCGCCTTAGCAAAACCCGAAACTTCATTTTTTACGGATCTGTTTCTATAGTATTCTGACTCATTGATTTCCGGCAAAAAGACACCTGTGACATTCCCGAAATGCCGTCCGTAATATTGATTGGCAACCGCACCGATATTAAGATCAAGATCGCCCAGCTTACCATATAATGTAGAGATTACGCCGTAAAAATCATTATCCAGCCATTTTTTCCGGATAAAATCTGAGGTTTTGATTTCAATTCCGTTTTGGATGATGTTTCCGAGGTTGTATTTAGAAAATTTGGCGTCCTGTTTGTAATTTTCATAATAGCCTTTTCCGATGGTATAATGCGCTGTAGTCTCCAGTTTCCATTGATCCGAGAAGCGCTGATTCCACAGAAACTGAAAGTGATTCTGTCTGTAATTATCGGTCTCATTATCATAGTAGCCAACGATATTTTCATAGTTTGCGTCATAGATAGCTCCGGAATAATTGAACTTTGGATTGGTTTCCCAGGTAGCTTTATCAATCCCGTTCCAGGCCTGATATGTTTTCTCTTTTCCGCCGAAAGCCAACAATCTCAACTCTGTATTTTTCTCCTGATACAATGCAGAAAAGTTGTACGAATGAAGATCAGAAAAAGCGCGGTCTATGAAACCGTCTGAATGGATTCGCGTGTACCTTCCCATTACGGAAAGTCTGTTTTTCCAGAATTTTCCGGAATTGACCTCCGCTGCATACTTGTAGGTATTGAAAGAACCGTAGGAATCATCTGTCCGAACGGAGAATTTGTCGCCCGGATCTCTGGAAATCACATTCACACTGGCTCCGAAAGCAGAAACACCGTTGGACGAACTTCCCACCCCACGCTGGATCACAATTTGAGAAGCCGAGCTCGTCAAATCCGGAACATTGACGAAGAAAGTGCCCTGAGATTCGGAATCATTATAAGGAACGCCATTCAGCATTACATTGATGCTTGTCCCGGCAGTTCCGCGAATCCTCAAACCAGTATAGCCTACGCCGTTTCCTGCGTCAGAGGTTGAAATCACAGACATCTGATTCTTTAACAGAATTGGCAGATCCTGACCCAGATTTTTATCTGCAAGATCTTTTTCTACATTGATAATGGATTTTGCAACCGGCGTCCTCTTGGTGAATTCTACAGCCTGAATATCTGTAACCTTCAATGAATCTGTAGTTTGCGAAAAATAAAACGGAGCAGTGAACACTCCTAAAAAAAGTAAACCTTTCATTCTTAAAAAATTTTTTTGTTAAAATAATTTTAGAATAAAAGGGGCGACTATAGACTATAAATGATAAGCGATAAAAGATGAATGACCTCAACTTTAACAAAAATTGATAAATCATTTATCAACTATCATCAATCAATTTATAATGATGTATCCCTAAACAGCATTACCTGTTCCAGGTTCATTGGGTATAATCTCAGCTTGTTACAGCACCCCTTAAATTTCTGACTGCGAAATTACAATTTTTTTTGAATTAATAGGATTTATTATTCCGGTCTACGAAAAAATAATGCTTCCCATCGCTGGACACTTCAAAAAGACGGGCTGTTTTCCAGGACAAATTGGTTTTGATATCGGCGTAAATGAAAGGGATAATGATTCTATTTTGCTTGTCGACCACCCCAAATTTGTTGTTCATCACCGCGACCATCATTGGGTTCTCTTTATCGCTTTCCAACACATACAACATCTGATACTGAGGGTAGATATCAAAATCCTTATAACCACTGATGTCAACCGTTTCCTTACTTACCAGACCGTAGATCCCATTCAGTCTGAACGCTTTATATCTGGACACTTCATAAGGCTGCGAGCATTGTCCCAGATCCGATTTCTTGTACTGATAGACCCGTTTTCCCTTTTTATTGATCCTGTAAGCAATCAGATTCTTTTCGACCGTTGCATAATTGGCGGAGCCGAAGATCCGCACATTTTTATTAGGTGAATTCATTAAGTTGCAGTCTTCCGAAAAGAACATCGCAATATGATACTCCGGTTTGATAATTATTTTGCCGTTCTGGTCTATATATCCAGATTTCTGATCTATAGTCTGAGGAATCAATGAAGGTATAAGATCTTCCTTCATCTGGCTGAATGAGGCTAAGAAAAATCCCGTAAGGATCAAGCTGAGCAGTTTCTTCATCGTTTTTTTATTTTAGAGAGCAGAGATCAAATCTCTGTAATAATCCGTGTTTTTGAGCAGCGAAAATACAAAAACTATAACTAACACGAGGATGACAAAAGTTCTGCTGTTGATCATCCGATTGAGAGCCACAGCATTTTTATTGCTTTTAAAAAACCTTAATATGATGATAATTAATAAAATCGGGATCGCTACAACAAATAACGGATTGTATTTGAAAGCCTGCAAAAATCTAAAATGAAGCAACTCGTGAAAAGCCCTCTGAAGGCCACAGCCGGCGCATTCATAACCTGTGACAAGATTTAACGGACATCGCAGAAAAAAAGCACTCTTTGATGGGTCTATAAAATAGTAAATGCAAAATATGCACAAAAAAAAACCACAAATAGCGATTTGTTTTCCGTAATTTTTTATTAATGACTTGATTTTCAACATTGTAATTTTGACCAGCTTCGATTTGTAATGTAAAAATTAATCCAGTAAAAACAATTAATATAGATAAAATAGATGTAATTTATTTTGAATCTAAATTAATCTAATCATTTAAAAGTTTTGAATTTCGTAATTTTGGGCGAATTTAAGAAGAATAAAATTCCTAATAATTCACTTTGACCGCAACGCCAGATGCGATCATCCGAAACAGCTGATTACCACCAATCAGGATTGCTAACAACTGTTTTAAAACCTACACTTTTTAACATTAAAAAAGAATTTCTATTTATGAATATTTATCAGGATTATATCCAAGAGATTGAAGAAAGAAAAAACCAAGGTCTTCACCCAAAACCAATTGATACTGCAGAATTACTAAGCGAAATCATCGCTCAAATTAAAGATTCAGAAAATGTACATCGGGAAGATTCTCTTAACTTTTTTATCTACAACGTTTTACCGGGAACCACGAGTGCTGCTGGTGTCAAGGCGAAGTTTTTAAAAGAAATCATTCTTGGACAATCCGAAATAGTTGAAATCTCTCCAGCTTACGCTTTTGTATTATTATCCCATATGAAAGGCGGACCATCAATCGAAGTATTGTTGGATCTTGCTTTAGGCGATTATAAAGAAATTGCTAAAGAAGCGGCAAACGTTCTTAAAACTCAGGTCTTCCTTTATGAAGCAGACACGGATCGCTTGAAAGCAGCTTTCAATGACGGTAACGAAATTGCACAGGAACTTGTTGACAGCTACGCAAAAGCAGAATTTTTCACAAAACTTCCTGAAGCTCAGGAAGAAATTAAAGTAGTAACTTATATTGCTGGAGAAGGCGATATCTCAACAGATTTATTATCTCCGGGAAACCAAGCGCACTCAAGATCTGACCGTGAACTTCATGGTTTGTGTATGATGTCTCCAGAAGCTCAGCAGGAAATCAAAGCTTTGCAGGAACAACACCCTGACAAAAGTGTAATGCTAATTGCTGAAAAAGGAACAATGGGTGTAGGATCATCCAGAATGTCTGGCGTCAATAATGTGGCTCTTTGGACAGGTAAACAGGCAAGTCCATATATTCCTTTCGTAAATATCGCACCAATTGTTGCCGGAACAAACGGTATTTCCCCAATTTTCCTAACCACTGTTGACGTAACAGGAGGAATTGGAATTGATCTTCAGAACTGGGTGAAAAAACTGGATGCACAAGGAGATGTTATCCGAAATGAGAACAACGAACCGATTCTGGAAGAAGTTTATTCCGTTGCAACCGGAACTGTTCTTACTATTAATACCAAAACAAAAAAATTATATAATGGCGATCAGGAGCTGAAGGATATTTCTAAATCCTTCACGCCTCAGAAGATGGAGTTCATCAAAGCCGGCGGATCTTACGCTATTGTTTTTGGTAAAAAACTGCAGACTTGGGCTTCCAACCTGTTAGGCATAGAAATCCCGACTGTTTACGCCCCATCAAAAGAAATTACTAAAGAAGGCGTTGGTCTTACGGCAGTAGAAAAAATATTCAATAAAAATGCTGTAGGCTTGTCTCCGGGCAAAGTTTTGCACGCTGGTTCAGACGTTCGTGTTGAGGTTAATATCGTCGGGTCTCAGGATACCACGGGCTTGATGACGGCTCAGGAACTGGAATCTATGGCGGCGACAGTTATTTCTCCAATCGTTGACGGTGCTTACCAGTCCGGTTGTCACACAGCTTCGGTTTGGGACAAAAAAGCGCAGGCTAATATTCCGAGACTGATGAAATTTATGAACGATTTCGGACTGATTACCGCGCGTGACCCGAAAAATGAATACCACGCAATGACAGATGTAATTCATAAAGTTCTGAATGATATCACGATTGACGAATGGGCGATTATCATCGGTGGAGATTCCCACACCAGAATGTCCAAAGGTGTTGCTTTCGGTGCCGATTCAGGAACTGTGGCTCTTGCCCTGGCAACTGGGGAAGCTTCTATGCCAATCCCGGAATCTGTAAAAGTGACTTTCAAAGGTGATATGAAACAGCATATGGATTTCCGTGATGTGGTGCACGCTACGCAGTCTCAGATGCTTCAGCAATTTGGCGGCGAAAATGTATTCCAGGGAAGAATCATTGAGGTTCATATCGGAACACTTCCTGCTGATCAGGCTTTCACATTTACAGACTGGACTGCAGAGATGAAGGCAAAAGCTTCTATCTGTATTTCGGAAGATGATACTTTGATAGAATCTCTGGAAATTGCAAAAGGCAGAATCCAGATTATGATAGACAAAGGAATGGATAACCACAACCACGTTCTTCAGGGACTGATCAACAAAGCCAATAAAAGAATTACCGAAATCAAATCCGGTGAATTGCCAGCTTTGACGCCGGATTCCAATGCAGCATATTACGCCGAAGTAGTGATAGACCTAGACATCATCACAGAACCGATGATTGCTGACCCTGATGTCAATAACGAAGATGTTTCCAAAAGATACACGCACGACACGATCAGAACGCTTACCTATTACGGTGGTGAGAAAAAAGTTGATCTTGGATTTGTAGGATCCTGCATGGTTCACAAAGGTGACCTGAAGATCGTTTCCCAAATGCTTAGAAATATAGAAAGACAAAACGGTAAAGTTGAGTTCCTTGCACCACTTGTTGTAGCAGCGCCAACTTACAACATCATCGATGAACTGAAAGCAGAAGGCGACTGGGAACTGTTGGAAAAATATTCAGGTTTTGAGTTTAATGACAATGCTCCGAAAGGCGCTGCCCGTACAGAATATGAAAATATGATGTATCTGGAACGTCCGGGATGCAACCTTTGTATGGGAAATCAGGAAAAAGCGGAAAAAGGAGATACGGTTTTAGCCACGTCTACCCGACTTTTCCAAGGAAGAGTTGTGGAGGATTCTGAACGTAAAAAAGGAGAATCGTTACTAGCGTCAACGCCGGTTGTTGTTCTGTCTGCCATTATGGGAAGAATCCCGAATATCAGCGAATACAAAGCAGCCGTTGAAGGTATAGACCTTACTAAATTTGCGCCGCCTATCAAGGAGCTGGTAGCAGTTGGTCACTAATATAACCGATTACAAATCAGTCGCAGTGCTGATTATTAAAATATTACAATTGAAAGATCCTGATCCATTGAGATTCAGGATCTTTTCTTTTTTGTTTAGAACATTTCTATATTAAAGCGGCTGAAATTACTTTTGTGCAAATTTGCAGCGGGAGACTGTATTTTTTATTAACTTGATAGTTGTAAAATATGACCGTGATTCATCATATTTATCTCATCTAATCCACTATGGGAACAAAATTTGATGAATAGAATGACGACCAATTTTCCCCGTCAAACCGAGGAAAATCACTTATTAATTAATAAAAATAAAAATCGAGATATGACTTTTGACTTGGACATGATAAAAAATGTTTATTCTGATTTCGAAACCAGAGTAAACGATGCAAGAGCTTTCATGGGAAGACCTCTTACTTATTCAGAAAAAATCCTTTGCGCACATTTGGATTCACAGCAAAACAGAGAAAGCTTCAAACGCGGAGAATCCTATGTCAATTTTGCACCGGACAGGGTGGCAATGCAGGATGCAACTGCGCAAATGGCACTCTTGCAGTTTATGCAGGCTGGTAAGAAGCAGGTAGCAGTTCCCTCGACGGTGCATGCCGATCACCTCATCCAGGCCAGAGTGGGCGCTGCAAAAGATCTTATAGAAGCAGAAAATAAAAACAACGAAGTCTACCAGTTTCTTCAGTCCGTTTCAAACAAATACGGTATTGGTTTCTGGAAAGCAGGCGCAGGAATCATCCACCAGGTGGTGCTGGAAAATTATGCTTTTCCTGGCGGAATGATGATCGGAACCGATTCTCACACGGTGAATGCCGGCGGATTGGGAATGGTTGCCATCGGCGTCGGTGGTGCAGATGCAGTAGATGTAATGGCAGGAATGGCTTGGGAACTGAAATTCCCGAAAATGATCGGTGTCAAGTTGACAGGTAGATTAAACGGCTGGACCGCGGCAAAAGACGTCATCCTGAAAGTAGCGGGAATCCTTACCGTAAAAGGCGGAACCGGCGCTATCGTAGAATATTTCGGTGAAGGCGCAGAATCGCTTTCCTGTACCGGGAAAGGTACCATCTGCAATATGGGCGCTGAGGTTGGAGCCACCACTTCTATCTTCGCTTATGATAATAATATGAGCAAATATCTCCGTTCTACAGACAGAGAAGATCTTGCTGATGCTGCCGATGCCGTAGCACACGTTTTGAAAGCCGACCCTGAAGTACTGGCAGAGCCTGAGAAATATTTTGATGAAGTGATCGAGATCAACCTTGACACCTTAGAACCCTACCTGAACGGACCTTTCACGCCGGATTTGGCAACGCCTATTTCCCAGATGAAAGAAATAGCAGAGAAAAACGGCTGGCCGACAAAAATTGAAGTTGGACTGATTGGTTCTTGTACCAACTCGTCTTACGAGGATATTGCCAGAGCTGCATCTGTCGCAAAGCAGGCTAAAGAAAAAAATCTGGAAGTAAAAGCAGAATATACCATCACACCGGGATCTGAGCAGGTAAGATTCACCGTAGAAAGAGACGGATTCCTGAAAACTTTTGACGAAATAGGCGGTAAAGTTTTTGCCAACGCCTGCGGACCTTGCATTGGACAGTGGGCACGTGAAGGAGCAGACCAGCAGGAGAAAAACACCATCGTTCACTCCTTCAACCGTAACTTTTCCAAAAGAGCAGACGGCAATCCAAACACACACGCTTTCGTAGGATCTCCAGAATTGGTGACTGCATTGGCTATCGCCGGAGATTTGACTTTCAATCCTTTAAAGGATAAACTTAAAAATAAAAATGGCGAAATGGTTCTTCTGGATGAGCCAACAGGTGACGAGTTGCCAAGATTAGGTTTTGACGTAGACGATCCGGGATATATTGCGCCTGCCGAAGATGGTTCACACGTAGAAGTAGTAGTTTCTCCTACATCAGACAGACTGCAGCTGCTGGAGCCTTTTGCACCGTGGGACGGTCAGAATATTACCGGCGCAAGACTTCTCATCAAGGCATACGGAAAATGTACGACGGATCACATTTCTATGGCAGGACCGTGGCTGAAATTCCGTGGACACCTAGATAATATCTCCAACAATATGTTGATTGGCGCAGTAAACGCCTTCAATATGGAAACCAACAGTGTCAAAAATGAGGATGACGGAAAATACAAACCGGTTCCCGATTCTGCAAGACAATACAAGGCTGATGGCATTCCTACCATCGTAGTGGGTGACGAAAATTATGGCGAAGGCTCTTCCCGGGAGCACGCTGCGATGGAACCAAGACATCTTGGTGTCCGTGCAGTATTGGTAAAATCTTTTGCCCGAATCCACGAAACCAACCTTAAGAAACAAGGGATGCTGGCATTGACTTTTGACAATAAAGAAGATTATGACAAAATCCAGGAGGACGATATCATCAACTTTTTGGATCTGGATCAGTTTGCACCAGGTAAACAAATGTCACTGGAATTTGTCCACGCTGACGGAACCAAAGATGTGATCGTTACAAATCACACCTATAATGCAGGACAGATTGGCTGGTTCAAAGCAGGATCTGCACTCAATCTTATTAAATTAATGGAAAGAGAAAACTAAAATTTCTTATTCCCAAAATCAGAAATGCCTCACTAGTTTGAGGCATTTTTTGGTTGCAGATAATTGGTAGGTGAGCCTGCCAAAAGTATAGGCCAGCCTGTCCAAATCGCAGGTACACGTAGCATATCTATAGGCTGGCCTGTCAATTTTATAGCTTCGCCTATCGTTTTCATAGGCTCACCTACCAAATTCATAGCCGCGCCTACTTCTTTCGTAGGTTAGCCTATCTGTTTTATAGGTTAGCCTACCGAAATCGTAGGTCAGCCTACCTTAACCATAGGTTCGCCTACCAAAAAGGCAGGTAGAATTATGTTAAATACAAAACCGCCTCACAATTTGTGAAGCGGCTTTTTTTATTCTTAAAGCTGATTCTCATTCGGTTCCTGATCCTGTCTGCAAAACTTGGATTCGAATCTCTGTTTCCACATCTGCTTCATTTTTTCTCTTTCTTCTTCAGTTCCACAAAACCTGGATTCCAGTTTCTGTTTCCACATTTCGCGGTCATCATTCCCGAAACCTTTTCGATTTTTGAATTTGTCTTTTGCATTTGCCAGTCCTCCAAATAATATTTTTGAAATCAGAAGAATTCCGAGAGACTGCCAATAAGTAATGGCTTTCACACCCAAAACGTCGGGCAAAACGCTGTTCCAGAGCCATTGGAAAAACCAAATAAACAATCCTATTGCGACAATCACGCAGGGGAATGCTAACCAAAATTTCTTTTTATGCTTGTTCATTTTTCTTTAAAATTAATTTTTCAAATCGTTGTAGAGCCGCTGCAATCTCTTTCGGAGATGTTTTACTGCGTAGGACTTTCTGCTGATAATGGTTTTGATGTTTTCGCCCTCTTCATCTGCAATTTCCTGCAGCGTTTTGTCCTCCAGCTCGTTTTGAACGTACACTTTTTTCTGCTTTTCAGGGAGTTCATCCAGCGCTTTCATCAGCTCGTCCCAGAACATATCTTTGAACATTGCGATCTCAGGATTGTTGCTGTCATCCGCCAGCAGGATATCTTTGACATTCAGTTCTCCGTCCTCGTCCTGGTAGACAAAATCTTCCAGAGACTCTGTTTTCTTTTTGCGGTAACTGTCGATGATTTTGTTTCTTGTCACCGAATACAGCCAGGCTCCGACGTTTTCCAGCTCATTCAGGTTGGTCAGCCGGCTGGTTTGAAACCATACTTCCTGCAGAATATCTTCTGCATCCTCTGTCTTTGCCACTTTAGAATTGATAAAGCGCAGGAGTTGAGAGCCGTAATTTTTCACGACCTCCGTAAGGGAGACAGATTTAGTTTCGGTCATTGGCTGTAAAGATAGCGAGTCCATATGAATATGACGGCAATCGCAAATTTTTACTTTAAAGTTTATCGAAAATTATTGCGAAGCCATCCTCACGGTTGAATTTTCGCAGCCAGACCTAGGCGCCTCTCATGTAGTTATCACTAATGTTTTGATAGCTCAAGATAGCTCAAGATAGCTCAATTACATAGAATAATTAGGTTTACTATTTCTTAAGTTTTAAGAAGAATTCAGACTTATACGTCTCACCGATTGGGATCTCTTTACCTGAGTTCAGGAGGACATTTCTGACATCTGCTTTTTCAATTTTATCACGGTTGAGGATAAAAGATTTATGGACTCTCACAAAGTTTTCGGGAAGTTGGGTTTCGAGAGATTTGAGAGTTTCTAAAATAATAAATTCCTGATTTTCAGTTTTAATATTAACATAATCTTTGATACTCTCTATATAAAGTATATCAGCGAAATTGATCTTATGCTGCTGCCCGGAAGACTTTATAAAAAAATAGGACTTCGAAACAGTGTCGTGCACTGCAAATCTTTCCTGCGCTTTCAAGGCACTTTTTTCGAAACGTCCGAAGGAAATAGGTTTCAGAAGATAATCGATGACATTGTGCTCATAGCCTTCCAGCGCATATTCTGAATAAGCAGTCGTGAGGATGTACTTCAGCTCACTGCCGACAATTTTCATAAAATTGATACCTGAAATCTCCGGCATCTGAATATCCAGAAAGATAAGATCTGCACCGTTGTTCCGGATATATTCCATCGCAAGAATCGGATTTTCTGAAGAGAAAACCAGCTCGAGAAAGGGAATTTTGTCCACATAACTTGTAAGAAGCGATATGGCCAGCGGCTCATCGTCTACGATAATGCATTTTATCTTTTTCATTTCAAATCAATTTTCAGATCGACGGTGTAGAGGGTTTCAGTTTCGAGGATGTTAAGTTCGTGTTTATTAGGATAAAGGATTTCTAGACGTTTTTTAACGTTATCGATACCAATGCCTGAAAGTGAATCTTTGGAACCCTGCCTTTTGGAATTGCTCAAATAAAAATGGAGTATTTTCTGATCGTCTGAGATCTTCAATGTAAATCCTTTTCCGCTGAAATCACCGTGTTTAAAGGCATTTTCTACAAATGGAACCAAGAGCATTGGTGATATATTAAGTTGAGAATGTCTGATATCTTTTTCGATAATGAGCAATTCCGGATTTTTGATTCTCAGCTTTTCCAGCTCAATAAGGCTTTCCAGATAACCGATTTCTTTTTCCAGAGAGATGAAGTCTTTCTGCAGATCTTTTGTGCTGTAGCGCAGGAGCTGACTCAGCTCTTCTATCGCCGGCAGTGCTTTTTCTGATTTCTGATAAACCAGAGAATAGATATTATTAAGTGTATTAAAGATAAAATGAGGATTGATCTGTGTTTTCAAAGCCTGGATCTGTGCCTGGTTTCTCTCCAGTTCCATCTGCTTCTTTTCCGTTTCGGCAACACCAAATTTTTCCAGCAGCCACAATATTCCGGCTACAAAAACGGTGATACTGCCATTATAAATATTATCAAAAAAGTAATAAGCGTAGGTAGTTCCTTTGTTATAATTCCGGAATCCGAGCGTGGAAGGCAGAACAACCTCTTCTATCAAATACCGCAAAGAGGCAAAAAACAGGATTGACAGAAAGAATACCAACACCGTCGTATAAAGTTTTTTTGGTGAGAAGATCCTCGGAATGACGAAGAGATAGCAGAAATAAAACGTGCTGATCCCGACAAGGAAATAGGTTGTCCGAAGAACATAGTCTGCGATCTGGTTTTCATTATCAAAGAAAAATAATGGTGTAATCACAGTTCCGATAAAGTTGAAACTCCAGTATAAAATCTGAAGCCAGACAATCTGCTTTTTTTTCATCCTCAAATTTAAGCCGTCAGCTTTAGCATTTCCAAACCTTTTCCGACAAACACCAGTTTTTTAACGATGAAAATAATTTGGTCGGACAAAAATATCGTGAAATCTAAATGCTATTTCGCAGAAGCAGCTTTGAAAATACATTTGCATCAACAATATAACATTATGAAGCTGAAATATCTAATACTCGCCACACTTGTCTCTACAACAGCCATCTCACAAACCAAAAAAGACAGTATTACTGAAATTGAGAAAATTGATATCCTCGTCAAGAAAAAGCTGATCGACAGAAAAGCAGACAGGCTGATCTTCAATGTAGATGCGTCCATCGCTTCTCAGGGAATGGATGCCGGAGAAACGCTGTCCAATGTGCCGATGCTGAAAGTGGATGAGAATCTGGGTTCTATTTCTATCATCGGAAAAAGCACGGTCAATGTTATGATTAATGGGAAAATGCTGAACTTATCAGGAACTGCGCTACTCAATTACCTGAAATCAATCCGTTCAGAAAATATTTCGAAAATAGAGGTCATCACCACGCCGCCGTCAAAATATGAGGCACAGGGCAACAGCGGCCTTATCAATATCATTCTGAAAAAAAATCCAAATCTGGGATTCAGCGGCAATGTCAGCACTGGTCTCAACCAGCGCACTTACTTCAGCGGCAATACCAACGGAACACTGAATTATCAAACCGAAAAGTTTAGTCTGAGTCTTAAAACCACCTATCTGGAAGGTGCAAAAAGAGCCGATGAACGATTCACCATTTTGGGCGCTGCGCAAAATTACAGCCGTTCCGTAAGAAAAGATATGTGGCAGGATCTGATGCCAAACCTCAGCGCTTCCTACAAAATCAGCAAAAATTCTGAGCTGGGAATCGAATATATTTTTGATAACGGAAAAAACGGCATGGATATCCTCAATACCACAAAAAACATCAGTGCCGATGCTGCAGAAAAGAACCTGATCACGAATACTTTTCACCGTGAGAAATCGCCCACGCATACCTTCAGCACTTATTATGATCTGAAGCTGGATTCGCTGGGCAAGAAACTGAGTTTTGCAGGTAATTTTTATAGAAATAACAACGGCACAGAAGTTAACTTCTCCACTTTGACGCTGCCGGAAAATACGATAGATGACGTCAAAACATTATCCATGATCAAGCCTCAGATCTTTTCTGCCCAAGGCGATCTGGAACTTCCTTTCTCATTTGGAACCTTTGAAACCGGTGCAAAATACAATCAGTTCAGAAACTCTGCAGATTTGAAATATTTTGATTTGGAAAACAGTCAATATAATATTGACACTGAGAAAAGCAGCACTTTCCAGTACCGTGAGGAAAATTACGCGGCTTATGCAAGTTTCGCAAAAAGTTTCGGTGAAAATTGGCAGACCAAAGCAGGAATCAGGTATGAGAATACTTTTGTTAAGAGCTCTGCAAGCAATTTCAGCTACGGACAGTGGTTCCCGTCTGCTTACATTTCCTACAAAAAAGACAAAAATATACTGAGTCTTTCCTATTCCAGAAGGATCAACAGACCGGGTATGGGCAATCTTAATCCTTTTCGATGGTACGAGAATCCGTATTCTTATTCTACAGGAAATCCTATGCTGAAGCCATCTTACATCAATAATCTGGAATTGGGCTATACGTACAACAACAAAGTTTCTGCAAGCATCTATTACCTTAGACTCAAGAATGCTTTTGGGCAGGTGGCTTCTCTGGACGGATTGTCCCAAAACAGTATTTACAAAAACTATTACAACAATGACTTTTACGGGATGAATGCTTCCTACACCGACACTTTTTTCAAATTCTGGGAAGCCAGTTTTACGGCCAATGCGTCTTACCAGACTGCGGAAGCATTTGGCATCAAGGCAAAAACATCAGATGGCTACACTTTGAGTTATTCTATCAATAATACGTTTATGCTTAATAAAATCAAAACCGTTGCTCTTTTCATTAATTATGATCAGAACCTGCCAAACAGGAATGTGAATTACCGTTTTGAAAACTTCTCTGACTTGAGTTCGGGAATCAAAATCTCACTGATGGAAAAGCAGCTACAGATCAACGCTACGGTAAGCAATATCTTTGGCCAGAGATTCCGCGGTGAGATGTATTTTGAAGACAGTAGGCAGCAGATGAATAACTACTGGGACGGCAGAGGCTTCCGGCTAAGCGTGAATTACACTTTTGGGAAGAAAAAACAAATCAGTAAAAAGAATATCAGTTTTGAGGAAAAAGAAAGAGCGCAGTAAACTGTGAAGTGTAACAAATAGCGGTGCCGACAGTCTAATAGATGATAAAACAAACTATGAGAATCAAATCTACTTTTGCTGTTGGCTTTTCCTTAATCTCGCAAATCTACTTTGCGCAGGAAACAAAAAAGGAGGAGACGAAGGAAAAAGAGATAGAAGCGGTTACCATTACGAAAACCAAAAAAGCGGTCGAACAGAAGGCAGACAGGACTATTTTTGACTTTTCCGAGCAGCCGAATCTCAATTCCGGTTCTGTGATGGAAGGTTTGAAAAAACTTCCCGGCCTTGTTGCTACAGATATCGCTGGGATGATGTATCAGGGTAAACTGCTGGACGTCTTTATGGATGGGCGACCGCTGAATATCTCGAGCAACGAACTGACGGCTTTTCTCGAAGGAATGCCCGCCAACTCTATAGAAAGGATCGAAATCGTTACCAATCCCGGCGCAGAATTCCCGGCGACTTCCGGCGGTGCAATCCTGAATATCATTACCGGAAAATCGGCTAAAAACTATCTGACGGCCACCTACTCTGGCAATTATAATTTCACCAGCTACGACAAATACAGAAGCAGGATCAACAATTCTATGAATCTGAACGCCAGGAATAAATATTTTGGATGGCAGCTCAGCTTCGGTCAGAATTACAGGGAAAGTGCACTGAATTCCAATCAGGATAATCTGGTAAATACTGCTACAGACAGAATTGTAGGGAATTACTTTGCGAGAAGTGCTGTCACTTTTGAACTGGGACAAGACCGATTGCTGCTCAACTACGATATCTATCACAACAATAATGATTTTACCACTTTAGGAAACGGGATTTTTGAAGGTGTTAATTATAATTCTGAAGATCTTGCGGGCACTTTGATCAATCGTAATGAAGCGGTGGCAACTTATCAGAAACGGTTTTCGGACAAGGCAAAAAAACTGGACTTCAAATTGACCTATTCCAATTCAAAGAATGATTTTGTGCAGGAAAATCTGATTAATAATATACGGACTTTGGACAACAGTTCTAATATGAACAATGTCAACTTCAAAGTAGATTACACGCAGGCTCTCAAAATTTTTGATGAAGGAAAAGTCAGCATTGGCGGGCTGTATGAAAAACAGAATTTCGATACGCAGGACAGAGGCATTACCAATCTCGATTACCAACGGCAGACAGCCTCATCTTATCTGGAATTGCAGGCAAAGCTGAAACAGTTCGATTTTATAGTCGGAACCAGAGCTGAGGATTATGACATTTCCGGAATCTACAGGGAACGCGACAGTTTGGGCGTGATTTCATCAGCAAAAAATTTGACGCCATTCAGAAAATTCAAATTTTTCCCGAATGCAAGTGTGCAATACAACTTTATGAAGCAGGTTTATTTTACCCTTAATTATAACAAAAAAATCAGTTTGCCAAGCATTTCTGTACTCAATCCAAACAACAATACTTTTGAAGGACCAAACTCTGATACAAACGGTAATCCCGAACTGCAGCCTGCAATCTATGACAATTTTGAAGCAAAGATCAGCGCTTTTGATTATGCTTTTATCGGTTATAATGTGAGTATTGCGAAAAATCAGGTGGTGCAGAAGATCACGAGAAAGGACGATGTCATCAGGAATTCCCAGGTGAATATCTCTGAACTGAAAATCCATAATTTCAATATCGGAATGCCGGTTCCATTTATGATTTTCAGGAAAAGCATCAAGGAAATGCTGAAGTTTGATTTCAATCCTGACAAGATCAATTTCCTGTATATATACGCCGCCTACCAGAAGCACGAACTTCCTGATATTCAAACAAAAGGCTTCTGGATTTTCAACCTGATGGCGCAGGTGATTTTACCAAAAGAGATTAAATTTGTGGCGAATTACAGTTATACGACTACCAATGGCAATTACTATTATTTCGTTGCGGACAAGTCCATTAATAATTCGTTTGACATCACCCTTTCCAAAAAACTGATGAACGACAGACTGACTGTTTCGGTTTATGCGGATGATCTATTCAATTCGCAGATTAATAGTTTTCATTCGGTCGCAGAGTCGCCAAACGTTTATCTGTCAAGCAAATACGACACTAGAAGGTTCGGAATTTCGTTCAACTACAAAATTCCTACGCGCAACAAATTGGCAAAAGAAGATCCCAATCTACTGAACAAGGATAAAAAAGAGGAAAGTGTAGGAAGTCTGCCTCAGAACTAATCTTCACACGCCTTCCAGACCGCATCATTCTGCGGAACCGGCGCTACAATTGCGACCGTTTCCTTTGTGACGGGATGTACAAAATCCAGCTTTCTGGCGTGGAGAGAAATGCCGCCGTCGGGATTTGACCTTGGCGCACCGTATTTCAAATCGCCTTTTATCGGAACACCGATTTTTGACAGCTGTGCACGGATCTGATGATGACGGCCAGTTTCTAAGTCGATTTCCAATAATTGATAATTGTCCAGAGTTTTGATCAAATGATAAGTCAGGATTGATTCTTTGGCGCCTTCAGTCAGTTTTACGAAAACCGTCGCCTTGTTGGTCTTTTCATTTTTCTGAAGATAATGCACCAGTCTTTGAGATTTTGGAAGCATTTCCTTGGCGACGATTGCCCAATACGTTTTTTTGACCTCCCTGTTTTTCACCATCTGCGTCAGTCTGGACAGTGATTTGGATGTTTTTGCATAGATCACGAGGCCGGAAGTCGGGCGGTCTATCCTGTGAACGAGACCGAGGAAAACGTTGCCCGGTTTCTCATCTCTTTTTTTAATGAAATCTTTAATGAGCTCCAGCAAAGACAGATCGCCCGTTTTATCGCCCTGCACAAGTTGCCCTGCTTTCTTGTTGATAACGAGAAGGTGATTGTCTTCGAAGACGATTTGATTTTCAGAAAAATGTTGATTCATAGCTTAATCTCTGGACACCCGCTGTCTGTTAAAAACTGAAACCAGAACGCCTGTAAAAAGCCCGATCGTTTTAATCCGCGCAAACTGGGAATCGAAAGGTAAAAATGCGCCTACAATACATAGTCCGGCAGCAATATACATCAGATAAACGAATTTCTGATTCAGGAAAGACTGTGCCTGAAAGATGAAACTAAGACCTATCAAAATATAAAAAAATCTTTGATAAAGAAGATCCGTAATTTCCGGTGAAAACAGGTTGAACCAGCCTACAGCAAGGCAGATCAATGCCAATATAGATAAAACACCTTGTATTGTATTAGAATTTTTCATTGATAATTATTTATTTTTTGTTTGCTTAAAAAGCCATTTTGGGATCTCATTTACCAATTCGGCAGAGAGAATATTGTTGTGGTATTTGTCCTTATATTCCCAGAGAAAAACATTTCCTTTGGTTTTCATCTCATCAAAAAACCGGAAGTTGCTTTGAGGAAGATTATCGGTATCCAGACTTCCGTGGACGATCCAGATTGGCAACTCGGTAAGTGCATCTATTTTATCAAACTGTGAGATGCCGGACACATTGACTGCACCGGCGAAGAGATCCGGTCTTTTGGAAATCGCATTCATAGTCGTTGCACCGCCCATTGAAAATCCGATAACATAGATTCTATCCGGGTCTATATTTTCTTTTATGATTAAGGAATCTATTGATTTTAAAACCAGATCCAAATGCGCATTGGATTCGGAAACTTTTACATTTCGAGTTTCATCAAGATGATAATTGGACGATCGGATTGGAAACTGGGGCGACAGAACATAAGCCGGATATTTTTCCCGGTTTTCCGGAAGCAGCCAAATTTTTGACAAAACACCCATTTGGGAAGTGTTATTCGTGCCTACAGCGCCGGAACCGTGGAAGACCAAAACCAATGGATATTTTTTGCTTTGATTCAAATTATTCGGTTTTAACAGGCGGAAATTAACTTCCGTCCCACCTTCCTTGAATTTTCCGGTTTTGAAATCTGCGAAATCGAGACTTTTAATTTCTTTGATTCTTGCTAGAGATCCCAATGAATCTTTTTTGTCATAGATCTCTGTCCTGGTGCCTGCTTGCGTGCTGCGAGACGCGCAGGAAACCGCAAAAATGACAATTAATAAAAAGACTGAAAATCTTGTGGCTTTTTCAAACATCTGTGTATTTTTAAAGTAAAAGCCCTTTCAAAGTTTCGAATTCTGAAAGGGCTGGATTTATGTATTTGATTCCTAATAACTTTCTTTTTCGTTAGGAAAATCCGAGCTTTTCACGTCTTTTACGTATTGCGAAACGGCGCCGGTAATTTCAGTGTAAAGGTCCAGATATCTTCTCAGGAATTTCGGGGAAAAACCTTGATTCATGCCTACCATATCGTGATAAACCAAAACCTGACCGTCACAATCCTGACCTGCACCAATCCCGATTGTAGGAATCGAAATACTTTCTGAGGCTTTCCTTGCTAGATCTGCAGGGATTTTTTCCAAAACTACAGCGAAACATCCAAGTTCTTCCAGTAGTTTACAGTCCGAGATCAGCTTTTCAGCCTCCGCTTCTTCCTTAGCGCGCACTTTATAGGTTCCGAACTGGTAAATACTCTGGGGCGTCAACCCAAGATGGCCGCAAACCGGAATGCCGGCGTTGATAATCCTTCTGATGGATTCCTCAATTTCTTTTCCGCCTTCCACTTTTATAGCGTGTGCACCGCCTTCCTTCATCATTCTCACTGCAGATTCCAGCGCTTTTTCCGGATTACTCTGATAGGTGCCAAACGGTAAATCTGCTACAACCAAAGCTCTTTCCACACCACGTACCACGCATTGTGTGTGATAGATCATCTGATCGAGTGTAATGGGCAACGTGGTTTCAAAGCCGGCCATTACATTTGCTGCAGAATCGCCGATCAGGATGGCATCTACACCGCCTGCGTCTACCATCTTGGCTGTTGTGAAATCGTAAGCCGTGAGCATAGTGATCTTTTCCTTATCGAATTTCATTTTTCGCAAGGTCTCGGTGGTGATCTTTTTTATTTCGGAATGTACAGACATGATTATGAATGATAATTTATGAGTGATGAATGATTAGAAAAATGAAAACAAATGATGAATAGAAGCGATGAATTAATCATTAATAATCAATTATCATTCATCGACTATCATTTATATAACGACGTGTCCCAGTTTGATGAGTTTGTCGCGGTTTAGAATTTTGATATTTCTGCCTTCTACAGAGATCAGATCATCCTGTTTGAACTCTGAAATCAGTCGTATGGCGCTTTCAGTTGCCGTTCCGATTAAATTGGCGATTTCTTCTCTTGTCAAAGATATTTTGATGAAACCTTCAGGATCCGTTCCCAGTTTTTGTTCCAGAAGGATAAGGATTTCCGCCAGTCTTTCGCGCACCGTTTTCTGTGCAAGGAAGGTGACGGTATTGGCAGATTCGCCCAATTCGTACGCAATTTTCTGAAGCATTGCGTAAGACAGTTTGGGATCTATTTTCAGAAGATTAAGGAAAATATCTGCGGGCAGGAACTGGACAGTCATAGGCGTCATTGCCTCTGCATTGGCCTGGAAATTCTCACCGCAAAGTAAAGACCTGTATCCTATAAGGTCGTTTTCTTTACAGAATCTCAGGATCTGATCCTTCCCGTAAACACCTGATTTGGATAATTTTGCAGTTCCTTTTTCTATGAAATACACGCCTTTCGGAGATTCGCCGTCTTCAAAAACGACTTCACCTTTCGAGAATTCCAAAACTTTTAGCGCTTTTTCATATACTTCAAATTCTGCAGGATTCAGACTTTCTCGCAAAGATTCTTTATGGAAAGCTTTGGAGAAATTTTCTTCTATAACCAATTGTTGTTCAAGTGACATACCTATGATATTTATCAGCAAAAATAGGGTATTTTAGCACTCCATACAAAGATTTTTGCCGTAATTTTGCAATCCAATATCAGACATCAATGTCAGAACAATGTTTTCACTGCGGACAAAAGATTGACAAAGAACAAATTGTTTTTGATGATAAAATGTTCTGTTGCAACGGTTGTCAGTCAGTTTACGAAATCCTGAACGTCCACAATCTGGACAATTTCTATAATATCAACAAGCGGTCTGGGATCAAGCCAAGCAACGAAAACAATTCTCAGTTCGACTATCTTGATACGCCGGAGATTTTCACCAAAGTGGTAGATTTTTCTGAAGGCGGCACTACGCTTGTCACGTTCAAAATTCCTGTAATTCACTGTTCCTCGTGCATCTGGCTTTTGGAAAGCCTGCACACGATTAATAAAAAAATAAAATATTCGCAGGTCAACTTTACCAAAAAGACTTTGCAGGTTTCATTCAAAGAAGAAGAACTGAAACTGAGTGAGCTGGCAAAATTCCTCACCAATCTTGGCTACAAGCCGGTGATCAACCTGGAAACGGCCGAGAAAAAGAATGACTCGCTGGACAAAACGCTGCTTATCAAACTGGCTATTGCAGGATTTGCTTTCGGAAATGGCATGTTTTTCAGCTTTCCGGAGTACATTTCAGGAGATGATGTCTGGTTCCATTCTTACAAACATTTATTCAGAGTTATTTTATTTCTCCTGGCTACAGCGGTTGTATTTTACTCAGCCTCAGATTATTACAAATCCGCCTGGTACGGTTTGAAAAATAAGATCATCAACATAGACGTGCCTATTGTTTTAGGAATTTTAGTTTTGTACGGAAGGAGTATTTATGAAGTTGTAACAGATTATGGCCCGGGCTATTTCGATACACTTTGCGGTCTGTTGTTTTTTATGCTGATGGGGAAAATGTTCCAAAAGAGAACGTACAACACGCTTTCCTATGATCGGGATTACAAATCCTTCTACCCAATTGCAGTTACAAAAGTAGATTTCAACGGCGTACAGCAAAACATCTTGCTTTCCGAACTCGCTGTGGGTGACAGAATAATGGTGAGAAACCAGGAAATCATCCCTGTAGATTCTGTTTTGATCAAAGGCGAAGGCAATATAGACAACAGTTTTATCACCGGAGAATCTGCTCATATTTCCAAAAAACCGGGCGACAAGATCTTTGCAGGCGGAAAACAGTCGGGTTCGGTTCTGGAGCTGGAAGTCATCAAAAGTGTAGATCAAAGTTACCTGACGCAGCTTTGGAACAAGGAAGCTTTCAAAAAATTCGAAACCGGACTTGACACTTTGACCAATACCATCAGCAAATATTTCACCTTTGTCATTTTAGGGATTACCTTGATCGCCGGCATCTACTGGGCGCGAATAGATACTGAAAAGATGTTCCAGGTGGTCTCAGCGATTCTGATTGTAGCGTGTCCCTGTGCATTGGCATTGTCGGCACCATTTACTTTCGGACACATTATGAGAATCCTTGGCCGCAATAATTTCTATGTCAAAGATACACTCACCATAGAAAGGATTGCAAAAATCGACACTTTGGTATTTGACAAGACTGGAACAATTACTGAAAGTAAAAAATCGAACATCAGATATTTCGGAACTGAAATTAATGATTTTGACCTGAAGAATATTAAGTCGCTTCTGAAAAACTCAAACCATCCGCTTTCCAAATCGCTTTATCATTTCATCGAGGTCAATGATGATTATTTTGAAGCAGAAGATTTTGTGGAGATTTCCGGTAAAGGCTACGAGGGTAAAGTCCGCGGCGTAACGTACAAAATTGGCTCAGCAAGCTTCACCGGAGAGAAATCCCAGGATTTGGAAACTGCAGTTTACATCAAAAAGGACGAAACGTTTATTGGGAAATTCACTTTTAAAAATGAATACAGAAATCATCTTTCTGCACTTTTCAACAACTTGAAAAATTACAAAATCAATATTCTGAGCGGCGACAATCCTTCTGAAAAATCGATTTTGGAAAAACTCATTCCGACAATTTCTGAGATGAAATTCAATCAGAATCCGGAAAATAAACTGGATTTCATCAAAGAGCTTCAGGACAAAGGACAAAAAGTAGCGATGCTGGGAGACGGATTAAACGATGCAGGCGCACTGAAACAGAGCAATGTAGGAATTGCAATCTCGGACGACAGCAACTCTTTCACACCTTCTTCCGACGTGATTATGAATGGCGACAAAATTCCGGATTTGGATAAATTTCTGGCGCTTTCCAAAGATGCTATCACGATTGTAAAAATCACATTCATAATTAGTTTGTGTTACAATGTTATCGGTGTAAGTTTTGCCGTTTCGGGACATATGCATCCACTTTTTGCAGCGATTTTTATGCCTTTGAGTTCTGTAACGGTGGTCACATTTACGACGCTTTCGACTTGGATCAGAAGCAGCAAATACTTCAGGATAAACATTTAGAACGCCCTTATTTAGAGCGATTATAAATTATCCATATTTCGACCATTCTGACCAAAGTCAGTAATTTTCACTAAATTTGACGACTGTTTTTACCTTAAATTTGTAGCAGATATGGAGATTCTCTACTTGATGATTATCTGCAGCGTTTCTTTAGCTGTTATTTTCTTAATTATATTCATAATTGGAGCCAGAAAAGGACAGTTTGAGGACGACGAATCGCCTGCGGTCAGGATTTTATTTGATGACGAGGTGAAGACAGAAAAGGAGATTGAAACTCCTGACAAAAATAATAAAGAATAATTGCTATTTGTAGATATGGAGACACAAAAATTTAGTTATGACAACGGTATCGTTCGCGCCTTTCTTATCGCGACGGTCGTTTTCGGTTTATTAGGTTTTTTACTAGGACTGACGGCTGCGTTGTTACTATTTTACCCGGAATTACCGGAATTTTTCCTGGGAACAGATGACCCTACGATCCAGACTTTAAGAACTGGAGGAATGCAGGGTCTCATCGACTCTCAGGGTGCGTTTGGATTCGGACGTATAAGAATGATGCACACGAGTACTGTAATTTTTGCATTCGTAGGTAACAGTTTCTTTGCAGGATTTTACTATTCTATGCAGAGATTGCTGAAAACCAGAATGTGGAGCGATACTCTATCCTGGATGCATTTTTGGGGTTGGCAGCTGATGCTGGTTACGACGCTAATCACTTTCATAATGGGAATCAACACTTCCAAAGAATATGCTGAGCACGAGTGGCCAATTGATTTACTGATTTTGGTCGTATGGCTGATCTTTGGTATCAATATGTTTGCAACTGTGGCTATCAGGCGGGTAAGGCATATGTATGTTGCCATCTGGTTCTACATCGGAACTTGGGTTGCAGTAGCAATGCTCCACATCTTCAACAACTTAGAAGTGCCATTATCATTTTCCGGATGGAAATCCTACTCTGCCTATGCAGGTGTAAAAGATGCATTGGTACAGTGGTGGTACGGTCACAATGCGGTAGCGTTCTTCCTTACGACTCCTGTTTTGGGATTAATGTACTACTTCGTACCGAAGGCAGCTGACAGACCTGTTTTCTCCTACAAACTTTCTATTATACACTTTTGGTCGTTGATCTTTGTCTACATCTGGGCAGGTCCGCACCACTTACAATATACATCACTTCCGGCTTGGGCTCAGGCTGTAGGTACAGGTTTCTCTATTATGCTGATCGCACCGTCTTGGGGAGGTATGCTGAACGGTCTATTGACTTTGAGAGGAGCTTGGGATAAAGTAAGAGAAAATCCGGTACTTAAATTCTTTGTGGTTGCTGTAACCTGTTATGGTATGGCTACTTTTGAAGGGCCGCTTTTAGCCACTAAAACTGTCAACAAAGTAGGACACTTTACAGATTGGGTCATTGGTCACGTTCACTTAGGTGCACTTGGATGGAACGGATTTATGGCGTTTGGGGTGATCTATTACTTAGTACCAATCTTGTGGAGAACGAAGTTATATTCTGTAAAATTAGCTAACTGGCATTTCTGGCTAGGTACTTTCGGAATTATATTCTACGCCGTTCCATTGTATATCGCTGGATTTACACAAGGATTGATGTGGAAACAATTCAACCCAGACGGAACATTAATGTACAAAAACTGGTTGGATACAGTCACTGCAATTCTACCGTTTTTCAAACTGAGATTTGTTGGTGGTTTCCTCTATTTCACCGGAGCGTGTATTATGGTTGTGAACTTGGTTGCAACAGCCAGAAAAGGATCATTCCAGAGAGAAGTTCCTGTAGAAGTTCCTGCATTAGCTAAAATCAGTAAAGGTAGAAAAGAAGGTGAAACGTTCCACTTGTGGTTAGAAAGAACACCGTTATATTTAGGAATTTTATCATTCATTGCTGTGGCAATTGGAGGATCTTTGGAGATTCTTCCGACTATATTCGTAAAAGACAATGTACCGACTATTTCAGCAGTGAAACCTTATTCACCGTTGGAGCTGGAAGGTAGAGATCTATATATCAGAGAAGGCTGTAACTCCTGCCACTCACAAATGATTCGTCCTTTCCGTGATGAGGTAGTAAGGTTCAACGGTAAAAACGGACAATATTCCAAAGCCGGTGAATACATCTATGACAGACCATTCCTTTGGGGATCTAAAAGAACAGGTCCGGATTTGCAGAGAGAAGGTGGCGCAAGACCAGATTCATGGCATTTCAAACATATGTACAATCCAAGATCAACATCTGCAGGATCTATCATGCCACGATTCCCATGGTTGATAGAAAATACATTGGACAGAAGCAAGACTAAAGCGAAACTGGAACTGATGAAAAACTCTTTCGACGTTCCTTACACCAAGTCTCAAATAGACAGTATGGATTCCTGGATGAACAACCAAGCGACTGTGATCGTAAGAAATGTTTTTGCTGAAGCTGATGATGTGAAAAAATCTTTCGCAGAAGCTAAAGCTAACAAAGACAAGTCTGGCGAGAAATTTGTTCCACTTGAGAAGAGAGAGATCGTAGCCCTAATTGCTTATCTGCAGAGACTGGGTACAGATATCAAAACCACAGAAGTAAAAACAGCCAGTAATTAAATTTTAAAATAAAATGATTCCGCAAAGTTTTAAAGACATCGTCTCCAGTGTGGAAAATGCAGGTTTGTTCCAAACCATTGCAATGATCATCTTCATTTTATTCTTTGTTGTAATGGTATATGTTGTCATCAACAGACCAAAAAAATATTATAAGGAAGAAGAAAATGCCCCTTTGGAAAAAGATGATGACGAGAACGAATTTACTTTGTAATATAAAAGATAATAAATCATGAAAAGAAGAACACCTGCTTACATTAATATTCTGATTGTTTTAGGATTATTAATTGTAGTCTTTTATATGTTTTCTCAAACACCGGATTTTATGACTTCCAAGTTTTTCCTTGGTACAGCTGTCATCAGTGTGGTGGTGGTATTTATAAATTCGGCCATCGGCGATTTGATTGAGAATGAGAGATTCAAAAAGCTGACAGACGAGGAGAAGTCAAAATATATTGCTGACAAAAGAATTCCATACTTCCAGTTTCTTTGGAATGGCGCATTCAAAAGCCAGGATGAGAAAGAGGAAAAAGACATCCTTATCGACCACGGTTTCGACGGCATTATGGAGCTGGACAATCAGCTTCCAAAATGGTGGCTTGGGCTGTTCTATTTCGGAGTTGGCTACTGTATTTTGTATGTCGCGTCTTATTTTATGACAGATTTCGCTCATCCTTACAAAGAATATGAGCAGGAATACAGAGAGCAGACCGCTGCAATCAACGATTATATGGCAACCGTAACGCAGCCAACACTTGAAACTGCCGTCTTCTCAGAAGACAATGTAGAAGCAGGTAAAGCAGTTTTTGAAACCAACTGTGTCTCTTGCCACGGTGAAGGTGGAAAAGGTGGAATTGGTCCTAACCTTACAGATAATTTCTGGATCAATCAACCGGAGAAGACTTTATACAAAACAGTATTCTGGATGGTAGAAAACGGAAGTCCAAATAACCCTACAATGCAGGCTTGGGGTAAAAATGGCGTCGTTTCCGGATTCGAGATCCAGCAGGTGGCAGCCTATGTCTACCATATCAACCAGGAACAGGCTCCGATTACACCTGCAAAAGGTGGTGCAGCTCCTCAGGGAACTGAAGCCAACTGGGAAAAAACTAAATAATATCATATAAAAGAGATTGTCAAAAGATATCGTTCTCTTCGGAATGATATTTGAAAATGAATAGCTTGTAAACTGTTCATCTTCAGGACAATCTCTTTTTTTTATCTAAATATTATGAGTACTACAGAAAGGAAATACAACGAACCGGAAAACTGGGTCGTAGAAGCTGAAACATTCAGAGACTCTGTAGGTACAATGGATAATACCGGTAAAAGAAGATGGGTATTTCCACGAAAACCTAGGGGAAAATATACCAATTACAGGGTCATAGTCAGCATTGTTTTACTGACCATTTATTTTGCAATTCCGTTTCTTAAAATTAATGGAAATCCGGTATTGCTTTTCAACATTATAGAGCGCCAGTTTTTTATACTGGGACAGCCATTCTATCCTCAGGATTTCTTTATACTGGCTCTCGGAGCTATCGTTTCATTAATATGCATTATCATTTTCACAGTGGCATTCGGGAGAATCTTCTGCGGATGGATGTGCCCTCAGACTATTTTTCTGGAGATGATTTTCCGGAAAGTGGAATACGCTATCGAAGGTGACCGAAATAAACAGATCAGACTAGACAGCCAGCCTTGGGACACAGAAAAGATCTGGAAGAGGTCTCTGAAGTGGTTCATCTTTATGGTAATCTCTGTAATCATCACGCACATAATGTTTATGTATGTGGTAGGCTATGAGGAGGTGTTCAGAATAATGCAGGAAGGTCCTTTCGCAAAGCCGACCAATTTCCTTGTGATGATTCTGTTCACAGCAGCTTTTTACTTTGTTTTTGCCTGGTTCAGAGAGCAGGTTTGTACAATGGTGTGTCCTTACGGAAGACTTCAGGGCGTGCTGATTGACAAAGAAACCATCAATGTGTTCTACGATCACAAAAGAGGAGAAAACCGTGCAAAATGGAAAAAAGGCGAAGACCGGAGAGCGGAAGGCAAGGGCGACTGTATCGATTGTAAACAGTGCGTTGTAGTCTGCCCTACCGGAATTGATATTCGTGACGGTCTGCAGATGGAATGCGTCAATTGTACCGCGTGTATAGACGCTTGCGACGAGGTGATGGTAAAAGTAGGACTGCCGCCAGGATTAATCAGATATGCCTCAGAAAAAGAAATTGAGGAACAGCAGGAATTCAAGTTCTCCGGTAAAATGAAAATCTATGCCGTTGTCTTGGCATTGCTTTCAGGATTTCTAGGCTTTTTACTGTTCAACCGTGGTGAGATGGAAGCTAAATTTCTAAAACCACCAGGATCCAGTTTCTTTGTAAGAGACGGAAAAATCACGAATACGTATAATTATACTTTCCTTAATAAATCAAATAACAACAGAACCGTTATCATCAAAATAATAGAGCCTAAAAACGGCGAAATTTCATCCGGAACCTCTAATAAGATTGTGATGAAAAGAGATGCGATGATCAAAGGTACCATCAATGTCAGCTTCCCGGAAAGCCAGATCAAACTTTCCAAACAGAATCTGGAGTTGGGGGTTTATGATATGAACGGGGAATTGCTTGATTCCTACACGACTTATTTTGAAGGACCGTTTAAATTTCAGTTTAATTAAAAATCAATGAAAAATCTAAATTGGGGACACGGTCTTGCGATCGCATTAGGCTGCTTTATGCTTTTCATCTTATTTCTGATTTTCGTTTTTCCAATGGGAAAACAGAATGCAGATATGATTTCCAATAATTATTATGAGGAAGAATTGCAGTATCAGGACATCATAGATGCTAAAAACAATGCTGCAAAACTGGAGAAAACACCAACTTATAAAGTGACAAATGAAGGTATGCTGATCTCATTCCCAGAATCGATAAAAGTCGATGACAATACCGTCAACTTCGTTCTTTTCCGAACCGCAGACTCCAATCTGGACGTAAAAAAAGAAGTGACACTGCAGCACAATCTTTTTCTGATCCCAAAAGCAGTGATATCTTCGGGTTCATATACCTTAAAATTAAAATGGAAAGAAAATAAGAAGCCTTATCAGGTGGATTATGATATCTTATGGAAATAGCACTCATCATATCGGCCATTGGTTTGGGATTCGCTTCCGGATTTCACTGCATCGGTATGTGCGGACCTATTGCCTTATCGATGGGACTTACGAAAAATCAAAAGGCTAATTTCTACATTCAGAATCTGACTTACCAATTTGGCAGGATTCTCACCTACTCTTTCCTTGGAGCAGTTTTAGGAATTATAGGTCAAAGTTTTGAATTGGCCGGATTCCAGAAATACCTGACGGTGTTGGTAGGCATTTTATTGATTATAATGGCCATATTTTCATTTGGAGGCAAAGACTTCGCTGCGAAAATCCCATTCGTATCCAGAGGCTTACTCAAAGTCAAAATGAAACTGGGGAAAATCCTTCAGCGGCCAGACTACAAATCCCGTTTCGCAACAGGAATCCTGAACGGACTTTTGCCGTGCGGAATGGTTTATATGGCTTTGACAGCTTCATTAGCAGCTGGTGGAATCTGGCAGAGTTCGCTCTTTATGTTCCTATTTGGATTGGGAACTTTCCCTTTTATGTTTGCTGTTGTATACTTAGGGAATTTCATCACGACAGCCTTCCGGGTTAGAATCCTAAAAGTAATTCCGGTAATGATGATTATACTGGGCGGATTATTCGTTTTAAGAGGCTTGGAATTAGGAATTCCGTACGTTTCTCCACACTCCGAGGCTTTGCACGTCAATCATTCTACAGACGGTTTTCATACGGATCATACGAATTGTCATTAAAGTTTAAATCAAAAAAATCGGCCATTTGACCGATTTTGATTTTTAGAAACTGACTTCTGCAGTTTCTTTTCCTTTCTGGAAATTCAGTGTTTTTAAAGCACCTTTATAGGTTATGTTAACAATGTTGACCTGTTTTGGAAACTGTCCTACGAGAATACTGTTTTTAATTTTAAGACTGGAAATATCTGAAATCCCACTCGCTTCATAATAAACCCAAACAGATTCTCCATTTACCTGGCTGCCTGTAAATGTCAGCGACTTAGGTGCACCATTAATAGAAACGTCTACATTATTATTTACATATTTTTTGACTTCTGCTTCAAAGGCAGCCGTTGCCGGATCAATCTTTACAGCTTGTGAAATATGAGAAGTATTAAGTTTTGTTGTAAACTTCAGCGTCTTTGTGCCATCTATATAATCCACTTTGGTCATCGATGAAAAGAAATCCATTGTGGTAAAGCTAAAAAGCCCAACCAATAAGATTCCTACAGATAATATAAGTATTGATTTTTTCATTTTAATTAAGTTTAATCACTTTTGTTGATAATTGTGGTCAAATTATATGCCACGACTTAGAAGTTCACACTCACAGAGTATTTGTCATAGAATGCCTTGATATGTGCCACAGCATCTTCAGCGGTATCTACCACCCGGAAAAGTTCCAAATCTTTCTCAGCAATAAGTCCCTCTTTCAGCAACGTAGATTTGAACCAGTCCAGCAGCCCGCTCCAGAACTCAGTTCCAACCAAAACGATGGGAAACTTCCCTATTTTATTGGTTTGAATTAAGGTCAAGGCTTCCGTCAATTCATCCAGCGTTCCAAAACCTCCGGGCATCACCACGAAACCTTGAGAATATTTAACGAACATTACCTTTCTAACGAAGAAATAATCAAAATTGATATTGTAACCTTTATCAACGTAAGGATTAAAGTGCTGTTCGAAAGGCAATTCGATATTCAGACCGATTGATTTTCCGAATCCGTGTGCGCCTCTGTTTCCGGCCTCCATAATTCCGGGACCGCCTCCGGTGATCACACCAAAACCGATTTCGGTGATTTTCTTGGCTATATCTACCGCCATTTTATAGTAGAAATCGTCTTCTTTGAGTCTTGCAGAACCAAAAATGGAAACGCAAGGACCTATTCGGGCCATCTTTTCATAGCCATCTACAAATTCAGACATTACGCGGAAAACCATCCAGCTGTCCTTAGTAATGGTCTCGTCCCAAGTCTTCTGGCGCAGACTTTCCTGCAGCCTTTTGTCGTCGTCCTGTTCTATCATTTGAATATTCTTTCTGCTTCTGTAATAGATTCCGGTCTGCCAACATCTACCAGATTGGCGGTATGCTGATAGCCTACGATGATGTCTTCTTTCATCAGTTCAATATATTCATCCATGATAGAAAAATTGCCTGTTCTGGTAATTTTTTCAAAGATATCGGAATTCACACAATGTACGCCGCTGAAAGCCAACTCCCTCAATTTAAAGATGCCGCCAACCACTTTCTTTTTGTTAGTTGAAAGATTTCTCCAGCCTTTTAGAAACATTTTTTCATTGAACATCAACTTTCGGGAACTATCTCTGTCCGAGACGGCCAATGTAATCATCGCGCCTTTGGTCTCGTGCAGCCTTACAAAATTGGTGATGTTGAGATCTGTCAGGATATCGACATTCATAATCAGGAAGGTCTTTTCATTTTCCAGAAACCGTTTTGCGAAAACCAGGCCGCCACCGGTCTCCAGAAGCTCCTCATATTCATTAGAAATCTCGATATTGGCTCCGAAGTTATCATTCTCGGCAAGAAAAGAAAGAATCTGAAATCCGAAATGATGAATATTGATGACAAAATCATTGATGCCAAAACCTTGCAGATATTTGATATTTCTCTCGAGAAGTGCCACACCGTTTACTTTTGCAAGCGCTTTCGGATGTTCATCAGTAAAGGGTTTGAGACGTGTGCCCTTTCCTGCAGCAAATATTAATGCTTTCATATTTTATTAATGATAAATAATAAGTGGTTAGTAATTAGAAATATAAATGAATTCCTAATGCTCACTTACAGACAGATTAAGATGTAATTGTTCGTCGTGGTTGATAGTCACTACAGCGTCCGGATATTGATTCTTGATGAATTCTGCAGTTTTGATCGCCGAATACACAGAACGGTGTTGGCCGCCTGTACAGCCAAAATTAATTTGCAGATTCTCAAAACCACGGCTCAGATAATTTTCTATACTGATTGAAATTAAAGCGTGGACGGCTTTCAGAAACTTTGGCATTTCCGTTTTCGTTTCCAAAAACTCCTGTACGCCAATGTCATTTCCTGTCTGGATTTTATATTCTTCTATCCTCCCGGGATTCAGAATGCCGCGGCAGTCAAAGACGAATCCGCCGCCATTTTCGGAGATATCCTTTGGAATACCGCCTTTTTTATAAGAAAAACTGTGAATCTCTATATTGAGTTTGTTCTGCATCAAATCTAATTTTTCCGTAAAGTTACTTTTTTTAATTTTCTTTGAAAAATCAGACTAATCTGAATATTAAATTTAATTTTGCATATTAATTGATGTTTGGCTGGTAGGGTCATACAAATTTCTTATTTTTAAAAATAAATCACAACCAATGAAATTCATAAAATACTGTTTATTAGCAACTTTAATGATCCTGATGGTCAGTTGTAAAAAGACGAGTGTGGACGGCAGCAACAGGATGAGCTTTCAGGAAAGTATCAATGATATGGCATCCAGCTTACCTACGCTGCAGCAGGTAAAATTCAATGAAGCACTTTATATCCTCAAAACATTTGGTGTAGAGGCTGACGGCGACATTGCAGAGATCACAGCACTCGGAAAACTGCTAAACGGTAAAAAGACACCGGAGATCCTGGCGCTTGCAGATCAGGTAGCTCAGAAAAACGGTATTGCATGGAGCAGTACTGCGCCGCCAAGCTTAGGAGAAATGAATATTTTTGGCAACGTGGCTGCCTCAGAAAAAGATCCTAATGACATCGACGCAGCAAAACTTGATATCGTAGTCCGTAATATTGCAGGCGACAGCCTCACCGGATCCAAAGGATTGATCATCATCCCACAGCTGATGGACAACAACGGGCGAAAAGTAGACTTTGAAGGTGCAGCTCTGGAAACCATCATGGAAATCTCGAGTGGCGGAACAAAAATATCAACGTCCAAAAACCTGATGCAGGATCCTGCTTTCCGCGGATTCACCATAAAATATGCATCGCTGCCGAGAGAAAAAATCTTCGAAGACAAAATAGATATCAAAGTATCTGTAAAAACTACTAAAAAGCTGTTACAGATGATCAAAATGGGCGTTCCGGTAAACGGACAGGCACTTTATACGCCTCCACCGCCAGTTGTAGCAGACTCTTTGGAGGTGCCTCCTGCACAGGTAGATCCGCAGACAGGAGAAACATTAGCACCGGCAGCCACGCCCGCAAAAAATACAGCAGATCCGAAAGTAACTGTCACTAGATTTTTGAATAATATATCAACCCAGAATCTAAAAGCTGCCTTTGATGCTTCCGAAAATCCAAACTGGGGCTCTTACGACAAATTTTCTAACCCGAATTCCGGCTTTGGATCTGTCAAGAACATTAATGTCAAAAACATCGCAGTTCCCTTCAACAAAGATAATTCTGCAAATGTGAATGTGACTTATGACGTGACAGACAAAAACGGAAAAGTAACTTCCCTTAATGTCACCTATGGCCTGAAAGCCGTCAACAACAACTGGAAAATTACCACTTACAAAATCAATAACTAAAAATAAATAATGGCGTCCTCAGAACTCATCCACAAATTAGAACAAACTATAGAAACAATTCCTGACTTCCCGATTCCCGGGATCCAGTTCAAAGATATCTGTCCTATTTTCCTCCAGCCCAAATTATATGCAGAGGTTATCGCTGATCTCGCCGAATTCAGCCGGGGCAAAGTAGATGTCGTCTGCGGCATAGAAAGCCGTGGTTACCTTTTCGGGATTGCTATCGCCACTGCATTGGATGTTCCTTTTGTATTAATAAGAAAAGCAGGGAAACTCCCGCCGCCATTTATCGGTGAAAAGTATGATCTGGAATATGGCTCCGCCGAGATAGAGATGAAGACCGGCCACTTAAAGCAAGGACAAAGAGTTTTGATCCACGATGACCTTCTGGCAACGGGCGGTACCACAGAAGCTGCTGCAAAATTGGTGGCAAAGCAAGGCGCAATCCCAACACAATTCAGTTTTCTGATTGATTTAAAAGATCTGAATGGTGAAGAGAGATTGTCAAAATTTGGCGCAGAAGTCTATTCAATCCTCAATTATTAAAGAATTTTTATACCGAAAAAAGAATTTTTGCAAATCAAAACTAAAACATTAAATTTGCACTTCATTTACTAAAAAATTATGGCAGATCTACATAACAAAAAAAACGAACAAGAAGGAAAAGAAACCGTAGAATTCTTTAGAGATCTTGATAAAGAAGCACTTAATATTGAAGGATTTCTGGAAAAAAATGCTAAAGTATTAAGCATTGGATTCGGCATCTTGATCGTTGCAGTACTAGGCTGGTTCGGCTATCAGCAGTTCATCATCGGCCCAAAAAACGAGGAAGCTACTAAAAGTTATCTTTCTGCTCAGAAAAACTTAGCTGAAGGCAAAGAAGACCTTGCACTTGGCGGCAAATCTGTGGCCAATCCAGGATTTCTGGGAACTTATGAGCAGTATGGCAGCACAAAAGCTGGTAAATTAGCCGCTTACAACGCCGGATTGATCGAATTCAAAAAAGGACATTACCAGAAAGCTTACGATCTTTTAGACAACTTCAGTTCTAACAACAAAGTCCTTGTAGCCCTGAAATACGGCGCAATGGCAGATTGCCTTGCCAACCTGAATAAAAGCGATGATGCCCTTTCAATGGCAGACAAAGCTTCCTCTGCTTCAGATGATGCGTACACTTCTTACTATTTCACCAAAAAAGCAGGAATGCTGGCTTTGGCACTTAAGAAAAATGCCGACGCTAAAAAATATTTCGCTGCTATCGACGAGAAATATCAGGATTACGACAACGGCCAGTCCGACGCATTCATAGAAATGACAAAATATTATTAAAATATAAAAATATGGCAACGGTAAATCTTTCCGATTACAAGCCACTCAACATATCCAATGCCGATGAATATTCAATCGGCATTGTTGTTTCTGAGTGGAACGATTTTATCACTTACAACCTCCGAAACGGCGCTCTGGAAACCCTCAAAGCCGAAGGTATCAAAGAAGAAAACATACACATCTACTACGTTCCCGGCGCATTCGAGCTCAGCTATGCGACGATGAAGCTATGTAAATCCAACAAGTTTGCCGCTGTGATCGCAATAGGCAACGTCATCCGCGGAGAGACACCCCATTTCGAATTCGTCTGTTCCGGCGTTACACAAGGCATCAAAGACTGTAACATTTTGACCGAAACACCGGCTATTTTCTGCGTTCTGACAGATGACAACAAAGAACAGTCCATCGCCAGAAGCGGTGGCAGCCTGGGAAATAAAGGTGTAGAAGCCGCAGTTACGGCACTAAAAATGATAGACTTCAACAACAGATCAAATTAGAAAATCGAAATGTCATATTTTTAGGAGCCGGGAACCTGCTGTCCACTATATCTTTTTTGTTTTTCTCACGCCCGTCATTTCAAAACAAACGAGTCGCTCAAAAAACAAAAAAGGATGCCGTTTCCATCAGGGCTATCATCAACCCATTCCCAAAAAATAATGACATTATCAAAAAGAATTGATTACTTTTAATAAAAATATACAGATATGAAATGGACAAACGACAGAAGCGACAATGTAGATGACAGACGAGGCTCCGGCGGCGGCGGGATGCTGGTCGGCGGCGGACTAGGCACCATCATTGTAGCGGCAATTGTGTTCTTTCTGGGCGGCGACCCATCGGCGATCCTCAACAACAGCAGCAGCTCTCAACAACAGACCGAACAACGAGACCTTTCCAAGGAAGAACTCAACATCCGGGAATTCGTCAGCATGCTGACAAAAGAAAATGAAGACACGTGGACCGAAATTTTTCGGGAAAACGGAATCCAGTTTTCACCAGCAAAAGTAGTCCTTTTTGAAAACGGAACAGATTCAGGCTGCGGACCGGCACAGTCCGAAATGGGACCTTTCTACTGCCCGGCAGACCAGACAATCTACATGGATATGAGCTTCTTTAATGAACTACAGCAGAAATTCGGAGCCAAAGTTGGAGAGTTTACAGTAGCATACGTGCTTGGTCACGAATACGGCCATCACATCCAAACCTTACTTGGAACCACCCAAAAAGTAAATCAGCTGAGAGGAAAATACTCTGAAACCGAGATGAACAAAGTTTCCGTAGCCACAGAATTACAGGCCGATTTTTACGCCGGACTCTGGGCAAAAAAAACTGATGACCGTGAGAAAGTTTTGGAGCCGGGCGATATCCAGGAAGCGATGAGCGCAGCAGCTGCTGTAGGCGACGATAACATCCAAAAGAGAGGCCAGGGTTATGTGAACCAGGAAAGCTTTACACATGGATCTTCTGCACAAAGAGAGGAATGGTTTATGAAAGGTTATAATACAGGCGATATCAGACAGGGAGACACCTTCAATGCGCTTTTAAAATAAAGGAAACAATCACTCAAGATTAAAAAAACCAGACGTTGTTTTACGGTCTGGTTTTTTTGTTGGCCATTTTATCTATAAAACAAAAAAGACTGCTAATCAAAGATTAACAGTCATATTTTGTACCCCAGACGGGACTTGAACCCGTACATCCGAAGATACAGGATTTTAAGTCCTGCGTGTCTACCAGTTCCACCACCAGGGCAGGTGGAGCGAAAAACGGGACTCGAACCCGCGACCCCGACCTTGGCAAGGTCGTGCTCTACCAGCTGAGCTATTTTCGCATAAAAAAAATTCCTAATTACTTAGAAATTTTTCTGCTGTGCGGATGAAGGGACTCGAACCCCCACGCGGTGAAGCACCAGATCCTAAGTCTGGCATGGCTACCAATTACATCACATCCGCATTATTTTTAAGAACTTCTTTTCTTTCGTTTTGGTGAGTGCAAATATAGAACCTTTTCCAATTCCCTCCAAACTAAATTCAATATTTTTTTAAAGTTTTTTACAGCATCGGTTTCTGATCACTTCAATAGTTTTTATTACCTTTACAATCTTAAAACATTTTCGAGACATGGAATTAACAGGAACGATCAAGAAGATTTCTGATTTACAAACATTTGCAAGCGGATTTCAAAAAAAAGAACTAGTTCTTTTGACTGAAGAACAATATCCACAACCTATTAATATTGAATTCACGCAGGATAAAGTTGACTTGCTCAGCGCTCACAAAGTTGGTGATAAAGTGAAAGTGCACATCAATATCAGAGGCAGAGAATGGACAAGTCCACAGGGCGAAGTGAAATATTTCAACTCTATCGTAGGATGGAGAATGGAAAAAGAGGCTTCTTCTGATTTCAATGAGCCTACGGAAGCAGCTCCAAATCAGGGTCAGTCATCTGCTGAGAACAAAAACGTATTCGCAGAAGACGAAGATGACGATTTGCCATTCTAATATTTAGAAGAATTTAATCATATTTCCCTGCATTTCTTAACAAAGATGCAGGGATTCTTTTTATATTTCCATCTTGAAACTGCCTATGGAGATTTTTAAAATAATCGAACCTACTCTTCCACGAGTTCCCATTATCATCAGTGTTCCTCACGCCGGGACTTTTATTCCGCAAGATATCAGGTCTCTGATGAATCCCAAACTTGCTGAAAATTTGGACGACACAGATTGGTTCATCGACAAACTTTACGGTTTTGCAACGGATCTGGGAATTACCATTATCAAAGCCAATTACAGCAGATGGGTGGTGGATTTGAACAGAGATCCCAGCAATCAGCCGCTTTATAATGACGGAAGGGTCATTACGGATGTTGTAACTGTGACCGATTTTAACGGAAACGCCATTTATAAGGATGATTATATCCCTGACACTACAGAAATTTTGCGACGCGTAGAGCATTTTCATAAGCCTTATCACGAAAAAATGAATGAACTTTTGCTGGAAACAAAAGCTAAATTTGAGAAAGTCTTACTCTTTGATGCGCATTCTATCAGGAAATCTGTTCCGGGAATTCGTTCTGAGGATTTTCCGGATTTGATTCTAGGCGATAACGATGAAACATCGGCAAGCTCTGAATTGATAACATCTGTAATCGATTCTTTGCAAAATAAGGGTTATGGGTTCTCTCACAATCATCCGTTCAAAGGTGGTTACATTACAAGAAGTTTTGGAAAACCTGAAGAAAACATCCACGCTCTGCAACTGGAGATGTGCAAGATGAATTATATGGATTCTTCGGAAACGCTTTATGATGAGGAGAATGCGGAGAAAATCAAAGCGGTTTTGAAAGGAATGTTTTTGAAACTAATTGAAGAAACGCAGGTTGTTTAATTTTATTAGTTACATCTGGTTGTCATTCCGTAGGAATCTCAACAGTTTACTTTCCTAAGGAATGACACAATTGGACTCTATGACAAATTTGAAATTATGTTGAATCCGCAGCCCGACTTGAGCGGAAATCCTTTTTTGCGTGTACTTACGTTCTATTGAACTGGGAACATTCTGCAAAAAAGATTGGGAGCGGAAGGCGGAAAAGCTGCCCGAAAAATTAAAAATGGCTTCGAGAGCATCAGCCTGACCACTGTAAACAAAAAACTATCACTTAAATAATGTACACATTCAAAGGATTACTGACCGAAAACGGCTGGATGGAAAATGCTTTTGTAAAGCTGGACGCCGCCGGAAATATCGCTGAACTGAAAACCGTAGAAAAACCTGAAGGCGAATATATTGACGGCTATGTTTTGCCGGGATTTCAGAATGCGCATTCGCACGCTTTTCAGTATGCGATGTGCGGTTTGGCAGAATATTTTGAAGGCTCGGAAGTTCCCGATGATTTCTGGAGCTGGCGCGATGCGATGTACAGAATTGCGCTCTCGCTCTCGCCGGAGGAAATGGAAGATGTGGCTGCGATGTTGTATGCAGAAATGCTGCGAAACGGTTATACATCGGTGGCAGAGTTCCATTATGTTCATCACGATAAAGACGGTAAAGCGTATCAAAATCTCTCCGAAATGGGCGAAAGACTGGTGGCTGCTGCAAAAAGAGCCGGAATTAGAATTACGTTGATTCCTATGTTTTATCAGAAGGGTAATTTTGGCACTGAATCTTATGATCTGCAGAGACGATTTATTTCTAAGAATATTGAGGATTATTATCAATTGCTGGAAGCTTCTAAACAGTCGATAAAGTTTTATGACAAAGCCAATCTGGCGGTTGGTTCGCATTCTTTGAGAGCTGTAAAGAAAGAGGATTTGATAGAATCTTCTTTGCTGGCGAAAGATTATCCGTTTCATATCCATATCGCGGAACAGTTGAAAGAAATCAAAGACTGCGCCGATTTTTACGGCAAAAGACCGGCTGAATGGCTATTGGAAAATTGTGATGTCAACGGAAATTTTAACCTAATTCACTGTACACATTTGCAGGAAAACGAGGTTGAAGGCATTGCAAAATCTGGCGCTAACATCGTTCTTTGCCCGTCGACGGAAGGTAATTTGGGTGATGGAAGATTCCGTTTTAAGGATTATCAGAATTTTGGCGGCAACTGGTCTATTGGAACGGACAGTCAGATTTGCCTGAATCCTTTGGAAGATCTGCGCATTCTGGATTACGTACAACGGATTCATACGTACCGACGTGACACATTTTTCCAGCCGAATCTGGGTGACAGTGGTTTCAATGCTTTGAAGGCAGCTTGGAAATCCGGACGAAAATCGATGGCTTTTGAGAATGACAATTTCTTCAAGGTCGGACAAAGCTTTGATGCGGTTGTGATTGATGCAAAAGCGCCACTGATCGCGACTTCTTCTCTCAAAAACCTCTGCAATACGATCGTTTATTCGTCTGACTCTTCTCATTTGCTGGGAACTGTCGTTGCCGGAAAATGGGTAGTGAGAAATGGCAAGCACGAGGATTATGAAAGCATCAGACAAGGTTTTGTCAAATCAATTGATAATATTAAAATCAGATAAAAATGTATTCTCTCGTAGATTTTGCAGATTGAGCAGATGTATTTAAATGAATCTGTATAATCTTCGAGAAATAAAACTAATATATTCCAAAAAAATGTTTCGTTTAGACCCAAAAGATATCTCTTTTCCAGACCCGAAATTCTATAATTCTGATGGCGGTCTGATGGCCATTGGCGGCGATCTGAAACCGGAAAGGCTTTGGTTTGCTTATCAATTGGGACTTTTTCCCTGGTATAATGAAGGTGAAGAAATCCTCTGGTGGTGCCCCGATCCGAGATTTGTGCTTTTCCCAAAGGAAATAAGAATCTCGAAATCGATGAAGAAAATATTGAGAGATGATGTCTTTGAATTTACGGAAAACCAATGTTTTGAGGATGTGATGAGGAGCTGTAAAATGGCGGAACGGAAAGATCAGGACGGCACCTGGATCAATGAAGAACTGATTTCTTCCTTCGTAAAACTGCATCAAGCCGGGAAAGCACACAGTTTTGAAGTCTGGCAAAACGGCGAATTGGTTGGCGGATTTTATGGGATACAGGTCGGAAATGTATTCTGTGGCGAAAGTATGTTTGCGAAAGTTTCTAATGCCTCAAAGGCCGGATTTATCCATTTTACAAGAAAATATCAGAATGAGTGGGAACTGATCGATTGCCAGATCCATTCTGAACATCTGGAAAGTCTGGGTGCCAAAATGATCCCGAAACTTGATTACCTTAATATTTTAAAACAACAAATCTCTTGACAGCAGAACGACAAAAATGGATTCTCCTCATCTTATTATCTCTAATCTGGGGTTCCTCTTTTATACTCATCAAAAAATCTCTGGAACATTTCAATCCTTATGAGGTGGGCGCTCTGCGGGTTCTTATTTCGGGAATTGTTCTGATGCCTTATGCCATCTCAAAGAGGAAACTGTTTCCCAAACGGCATTTGAAATGGCTGGTAATTGCAGGATTGACAGGAAGTTTTGTCCCAATGTTTCTATTCCCGATGGCGGAAACTGAGATCAGCAGCAGCATTGCCGGAATCATCAATTCTATGATGCCGATCTTCGTAATCATCGTGGGCTCTCTTGTTTGGAAGTTTTCTACTACGAAAAGGCAGTTGCTGGGTGTTCTCATCAGCTTTACGGGTGCCTGCATTTTGGCTTTGGGTGGTGGTGAAAGTGGAGCAATCAAAATCTACCCTATTTTGCTGCTGCTCCTTGCTACATTATTGTACGCCATCAGTACAACGACTGTGAAATCTAAGTTGCACGAGGTGCCTGCGATTCTGATGTCGGCGTACGTTTTTTCTTTTGTTTTGTTTCTACCGTCATTAATTGCTTTGGTTCTGTCAGGATTTTTTAGAGACCTGAGTCTGAATCGCGGAACACTGGAAGGATTGGGCTTTGTGGCGATGCTATCGGTTTTCGGGACGGGATTGGCGATGATGATGAACTATAAATTACTGAGTATTTCTACACCTTTATTTGCTTCTACCGTAACTTTGCTGATGCCGATTGTGGCAATCATCTGGGGAATTTTGGATGGCGAGCAGCTGACGGTGCAACAATCTTGTGGCGCTTTGGTTATCTTGGCTGGCTTAATATTTTTGAGGAGCAAACCGCAGCCTGTTAAGGTTTTAAAATAAGGAAATTCACTCCGCTTTTCTTAAGTTCAGGTTTACTGATCTAACGATTTCGGATCTGTGCGGATGCGTTGCTTCGTCTGTGCGGACAGATCGGCTCGCGCATCCGCTCCCGTTGACTGTTTCTGAGAAGTCCTATGAATAGAGAGTTATAGAAGATCAGTTGACGGATCACTCTTGTGAGCTTGTTCCTTATTGGTTTCTATTTTTTTTTATTAACCGACTATCGTTCTGCGACTTTTATTGGACACAATTCTAAATTGATTTTAATTAAATGCCGGAATTTCTGTTGATGGCAAAGCCCATAGCCCTGATTGAAGCGGCATCCTTTTGTGATGAGGTACGAAGAGCAAAAGATACAGCGGAAAGCAGGTTCCCGGCTTCTGAAAACGAAAAAGCCCAGACGGATCTGAGCTTTCATTTTATTTCTTTTTGGCCTTTATCTTTTTGACCTGTTCTTTTATCGATGGATATTTCTGCTGCATATCTTTGCTGAGCGTAGAGTCCAGTTCCAAAGCTTTTTCCAACATTGCGATCCCTTTAGCTTCATTTTTCAGGTGAAGATAGCAGTTGCTGAGCTGGTAGTACAACTCGGCGCGCGGGTGTGCTTTGAGCGCATTTTCCAGGACCGTTACGGCTTCTTCGTATTCGCCAATCAGCATCAAAACTTCTGAATAGGCATACCAGTTGTAGAACCTTTTGGGCTCGGCTTCGGTCAGCTTTTTCATGCAGTTGAGACTCTGCTCATAGTCGCCGCAGGTAATGTATAAAAACGCCAGGCGCTTCTGAAATTCTACATTGCCCTCGCTGAGCGCTGTGGCTTCCTGTGCGAAATAGAGTGCTTCTTTCGGATTTCCCAGTTCTTCGTAGATGAAGGACTGCTCCATCATTGCAAGGTAAAACTGCGGATCTTCTCTCAGCGACTTCTGGAACGCCGTCAGCGCGGGAACCAGCTTTTTAGCTTCCTTGAGGCAAAGCCCGATTTTGTAGAATGTAAACGCCTTGGTATACTCCAGTTCCAGCATTTCTTCGTACACTGCAATGGCCTTGTCCCACTCGCCTATCGCCTCGTAGCAGGCTGCTTTGTTGGCATAGACGCCTACCGCCTGGGAATTGATAGCCAGGAGATAATCGAAGCCTCTGATGGCTTCTGCATAGTTCTTCTTGTTGAAGTGGAATTGGCCGTACTCGTACCATCCTGTTTCTGAGAACGAGAACTTGTCCAGATACTGGTTCAGGAAATCCAGTGCTTCCTGAGAACGGTTGAGCTTGCTGTAACAGAGCATCAGATTTTCCAGGGAATAATCGTCGTACGGATCGTGCTCAAGAGCTGATGTATAATGCTTGAGCGCATTGAAAGGGTCATCCAGATTGACATATTCGTCGGCTATGAAGTTGTGAAGGAAATTCTCCTCCTCTTCCAGTTCCAAAGCTTTCTGGCAATATTCGATTGATTTTTTCGGATTTCCGAGGTTTGAGTAATATTTTGCACAACAGACGAGAAAGTCTGTATCTTCCAAAGAAGACTGACGCAACTCATCGATCAGTTCTTTAGCCTTTGTATAACGTTCCAGCTCCAGGAAAACTTCCAATTGCTTGGTTTTGACCTCTAGGGAGTTTGGATGTATTTTCAGAGCGTGGTTTACGGCCATTTCTGCATAGCTGTAGTCTCCGAGTTCCAGATAATAGATGATTATTTCTATATACTCTTCGGTATCGAAATAGAATTCATCATTATTCTCTATCATTTCTTCGAACTTTCTAGCAAGTTCGTTTTCAAAAAATTCTTCCAATAGTGTTTAGATTTAGACTAGTGATTTGAGTGTTGAGAATTACAAATACCCGATTCTGAAATCTGCTTATATAAAGTTAATAAATTTTATTATGAAAATAAGTACTTTGTATGTAACTACTTATTAACATTAATCCTTTTTCTGTTCTGAATAGATTGTAGTCAAAAACATACCAAACGATTTTTCCAATCCTGTAATATCGCCGGATTTGAGGTTGACACCGCCGTAGACACTGTCGTTGCTGCGAATTTTGAAATCTGTCAAAGAAAGGTACAAAGAAGGCTGTCCGGATTTAGCTGACAATTTTACCGTAGAACCCAGCAATTTCCTCGTGGAAACTGACATAATTTCATTGTCGTTCAGATTGAGTCTGATAAAACTTCTGGGCTGCAATTCTGTCGCCTTGTTATTAATATTGATTTTCTGCATCTTTTCCGAAGAGGAAACAAGATAAGCCACGTTCTCTTCCGATGGAATGCTTTCTAAACCGGTATAATAAAGATTGAGAATGTAATATGCAGGGTTGAAATTCTGGATTGTCCCGTCTACATTTTCAAGTGGTTTTAAACTGAAGGAGTTGGCACCAATCTGTTTTGCTTTTTTATAAATATCACCGAAGACCACCACATCATCATTGGAATAGGAACTCACAAGGATCTCACCCAAAAATTCGGATCGTGAAGGCTCGTTGATTTTATAAAAAATTTTGTCTTTGTTTTCGTTTGTTTTTTCAACTTTGTTCAAGGTAACAATTTGAAGCTGAAACCACTGGAAGCAAAGAACGGTAATTAAAAATAAGAGTTTACGCATGGGTTGATTTTAGGATTTCTACACAATCCTGAAGGCTGTTTTCCCAGTGTTTTGGTTCTATGTTGTAATCTTTTTCGATTTTATCTAAAGACATCGTGCTTCTTTTTGGGCGTTTGGCCGGTGTTGGAAATTCTTCCGTTGTGATTGATTTTAATATAACGCCGGAACCGGAAAATTCTTTTATTTTATTAGCAAAATCAAACCACGTTGTTTCAGGATAATTGGAGAAATGGTAAATCCCGAACTTTTTATTTTCAGTTTCAATAATGTCCATAATAGCTTCTGCAAGGTCGTTGGCATTGGTTGGCTGACCATACTGATCACCTACAATTCCCAATTCATCTTTGACATTAAAAAGGTGCAGCATCGTTTTCACAAAATTCTTATTGAACTCTGAATAAAGCCAAGATGTCCTGAGAATCACAGTTTCCGGATTGTTTTCCAGAGCCAGCTCTTCACCCTTTCTTTTGGAAGCGCCGTAGACGCCGATTGGATCTGTAAAATCGTCCTCAGAATAACTGAGATTGGTCTCGCCATCAAAAACGTAATCTGTAGAAACGTGAATCAAAACGGCGTTGTGTTCTTTAGAAACTTCCGCCAGATTACCGACAGCTTCAGCATTCACAGCAAAAGCCTTTTCTTGCTCCTGCTCAGCTAAATCTACAGCTGTATAAGCTGAAGCATTGATCACAAAATCGGGTTTGTACTCTTCAAACTCTTTTTCGATCTGAGATTTGTCTGTGATATCCAAAGCCTGCGATCCCGTAAAATTAAAATCAAAAACGTTGTGGTATTTTGGAGCTAATTTCTGAAGACAGTGTCCCAACTGGCCATTTCCGCCAACTACTAATATTCTTTTCATTGTGATTTATATGATCTTATTTTGACTTCTGAAAAAAGCAACGCGCTCTTTAAAAGTTTTATGGTCTATTTCTATAAGAAAATGTGAAAACTTATCCAGTGTCGTTTCCGGCATTTTCTCCGCTCTTCTGGTTTTCATATTGAAGTAAATCACAGTGAGCCAAAACACAGCGTGGACACGGCCTTTCTCATCCTTCATCAGCAATTCTACCACGGCAGTGATGTCGTCTACAGCAATGGTTTTGCTGGTAATTTCAACTGTCGAATTATACCGTACTTCCTTGAGGTACGCGATCTCGTTCTGGATTGTAACCCAGGTGCAGCCGGTTTCCCTAGTATACTGTTCGTATGTAAATCCGTAGTTCTGTTCCACGTGGTCTTCTCTGGCATTGAGCATATACTCTAGGTATTTGACGTTGTTGAGATGCCCGATAGGATCACAATCGGCGAAACGGATTTTGACGGTGGATGAAAATTCTTTTTCCATAGTGCAAAAATAAAAAAACCGCTCCGTAAAAAGAGCGGTTTCGGTTATTTTCTTGTCTTTATCTTAAAGACCTAGTTCTTTTCTAACTGCCGGAGTTGCATCAGTACCTGCTTTGTAAACTAAAGCCGGGCTGGAAGCATCAAATACGAAGTCATAAGCTGCAGCTTTTGAAACTTTAGCGATGGCATCATTGATTTTTTTCTCAATTGGAGCAAGACCTGCATCTCTTTTTTCAGCAATATCTTTCTGAGCAGCAGCATATAATTGCTGAAGGTTGTCCTGAAGTTTCTGAACTTCCTGACTTCTTGTTTCGTTTATTGCTTGAGTTTGTGTAGCAGCTTCTTTTTGGTATTTTGCCATCAAGTCCTGAAGAGATTTTCCCTGTTTTTCCAATTCTCCCTGTTTTGCAGTCTGTAGAGTCTGCAATTGAGAATCAAGTGCCTTCATTTCCGGCATTGAGGTAAAGATTGCATTGATATCAACAGAAGCTATTTTCTGAGCTTGTGCAAATCCTGTTGCAAAAACCATTACAACGGCTACTAATAATACATTTAATTTGTTCATTTTAAAAAGATATGTTTATAATTATGTTTAAGATTAATTACTTTGAAGTTCCTGGCTGCTGGCAGATTTTGATCTTTTCTGCTGTGCGCCTTTTGTTTTAGACTCGGATTTTCCACGATTGTTAAAGCCGGGGCGCGTATTATTTTTGTTTTCTTCCACTTTAGGTGTGCTTTTTCCTAAAAGATTGAGAACAGCCTCTGTGTAATCGTATTTTTTGTCTAAGAAGATTACGCTGATATTGTTGCTTTTATCCAGAACGATACCCAGATTATTCTTTGTAGAAACGGTTTTGATCGCATTCCAGATCTGATCCTGATAAGGTTTTGTAAGGTTTGATCTCAGTTGATTTACCTCTCCGTTGGATCCAAATCTTGCGCCGATTGTGTTGCGGATGTTTGTTTCCAAATCTACCACTTCCTTCTCTCTCAGTTTCAGCTGATCGCCTACAAGAAGTACTTTTTCATTTTCAAAGGCTTCTCTTTTTCTTTCATATTCTGCCTGCAACCGCTGCAGATCGCCCTGCCACTGTGTTACCTGCTTATTGAGTCTTTCTTCTGCCTCTTTATACTGCGGCAGTTTGCTGAGTACATAATTGGTATCTACCACGCCTATTTTTTGTGCGGAGACCTGTGCTATGGTGAAGACTATCGTTAAGAATAATACTATTTTTTTCATCGTATAAAAATAAAAAAATTATTTTATAATGGTTGATTCATCAAGAAATGCTGTTGCCATCCTGAAGGTTCCTGGCTGCCCAGTGTTTTATCGAATCCGTAAGCGAAGTCAAATCCTATCAATCCAAATGCTGACATCGATACTCTGATACCAAGACCTGCTGATCTCTTCAGCTTGAACGGATTGTAAGTTCCGAAACTGTTCCAGGCGTTTCCTGCTTCTACGAAAGTCAATACAAAGATCTTAGCGGTCTGATTCATAGAAATCGGGTATCTAAGTTCTGCTGCAAATCTGTTATAAATTGTAGCACCTCCGTATGGCGTGATGTCATAAGTTGAAGATGGACTGAAACCTGTAGATGAAGCATTTTCATAACCTCTCAAAGGCACCAATTCTCTACCGTCAAATCTACCGTTGAACAATCCGACACCTCCGACATAATATCTTTCAAATGGCGGTGGACCGAGTTCTTTGCTGTAACCATTGAGGTAACCCATTTCTCCGGTGGTTCTAAGAACCAATTTGCCAATCACTTCATTATAGAAATCTGCTTTCAATTTTACTTTATAAAATTCCATCCATTTGTACTTGTCCAAAGTACTCATATTAGCATAATCTTTGTCGCTGAATAATGAATATGGCGGTGTAAATTTCAAAGATGCTTCTACATTGGAACCATAAGTCGGGAAGACAGGATCCAATCCGGCAGAACTTCTGCTAAGACCGATGTTGAAACTGAAGGATTTTGTACTACCGTTATTTTCCACAACATCACCGAAATTAAACGGATAGTTGCTGAAGTTATAACTTTGAAACTGAATCCCTGTGTAAAGTGAGAAATAATCATCCGGCCACTTCAACAACCTTGTAAGTCCTGCTGTTGCCGAGAAGATATCCATTTTCTGATCACCTGTTGACAGTGAATAGTTAACGTTTGAATAATTAAATCCTACACTAAGTGCCGTCGGTCTAGTACCGAAAACCCAAGGTTCTGTAAATGAAACACTATAATTGGTAAAATATTGTCCTGCCTGCGCCTGAAGCGACAAAGTCTGCCCGTCACCTTGCGGTACTGGTTTAAAGTCTTTCAGCTTTAGGAAGTTTCTAAGTGAGAAGTTATTAAATGTCAAACCAAGTGTTCCGATGAAGGATCCACCACCGTAGCCGGCCTGCAGCTGAACCTGAGAAGATCCTTTTTCCACAAGTGTCCAGTGCATATTCACGGTATTGTCCTGAGGATTTGGTTTCACATCTGTTCCAATCTGCTGTGGATCAAAGAATTGCATTCCTGCCAGTTCAAAATAAGTTCTTTTGATATCTGTTTTTGCAAACAAAGCGCCTGGTTTTGTTCTCAGTGCTCTCAGGATGACGTGGTCATGAGTAGTGGTATTACCAGACCATGTTACACGGTTCCACGTTGCTTTTTCTCCTTCATTGATTCTGATTTCCAGATTGATAGAGTCTCCTTTTACAGATTTTTCTATCGGTGTTACATTGGAGAAAAGGAATCCGTTGTTCATATAAATGGACTTGATATCGGAATCATCTTCTTTTCCGCCGTCGTCTCCCACTTTTTTGTTGAATCCTACGGCATCGTAGATATCTCCGGTTTTATAGCCCAAAATTCGCTGTAAAAACTCTGTCGTGAAGGTTGTATTACCAATGAAGTTGATATCTCCGATGTAGTATTTCTTTCCTTCATTCAGTTTTACATTAATATTATAACCTTTTTTGCTTCTGGTCACAGAATCAGAAACGATGGCTGCATCCCGGAAACCTAAAGAGTTATAATAGCTGATCAGGTTTTTCTTGTCCTCATCATATTTATCCTGAACAAACTTAGAAGGTTTTAGAATTCCCAGCAAGAATCTCTTCTGCTTGGTATCTTTGAAACCGTTTTTTCTCAGTTTTCTGTCTGTCACACTTGCATTTCCTTCAAAATCAATTTTATCGATCTTGACTTTTTTGCCTTTCTCCACTTCTATCGTCCAATCTACCAGGTTGGAATCTCCACCATTGGCTTTTTCTTCGATATTAATTTTGGCATCAGCAAAACCTTTGGCAATATATTCCTGGGGAATTTTGTTCTGCAGGCTGGAAACCAGATTATTGTTAATTTTGGTACCCGGTTTTAGATTGTTGTCCTTGATGAGTTTTTCATTTTTGGACTTACCTATTCCTTTACCTGTGAATTTGACTTCGCCCAGTTCTTTAAGATCCTGCAAAGCAAACTGCAGCACCACATTCTGTCCTTCAACATCCTGGATATAGACTTCTACTTTAGAAAAAGACTGTGTTTCCCATAGCTTTTTGATTGCATTGCTGACTCTCTGCCCCGGGATTTCCAACTTCTCACCTTTCACCAAACCTGTAAAACGCAAAATCTGAGCAGGCGTGTATCTTTTGACACCGTCTACTACTATATCTTTAAGGACATATTCTTGGTTTTGGTTGGGTGTAAGTTCGGTATTTTCTGCATTGGTACCCTGTGGAACAACTTGTGCATTGAAATACACAGATGCTGTTAACAAAATAACGGGTATAATTCTTAATCTCATTCTTATTGAAGTTCTCTTTTCTAAATATATTTATGAAGTAAGCTGTTCGCTTGTCTTTCCGTATCTTCTTTCCTTATTCTGATAATCTAATATGCACTGGAAGAATGTATCTTTTGTAAAATCCGGCCAGAGCACGTCTAGAAACTGTAATTCTGCGTAGGCGATCTGCCACAGAAGAAAATTACTGATACGCACTTCGCCACTGGTTCTTATCATAAGATCTACCTGAGGAAAATCTTTGGTATAAAGATGGTCTTCAAAACACTTTTCATCTATATGATCGATGCTCAGCTTACCTTCTTTTACATCTCCGGCAATTTCCTTTACCGCTTTCAGGATTTCCTTCTGCGAGCCATAGTTCAGGGCAAGGATCAGATTTCCGTTTTTATTGTTTTTCGTAAGATCTATCACATTCAGAAGCTGATCTCTTACAAGATCCGGCAGCTGGTTGATATCTCCCACGACATGCATTCTAAGTCCTTTGGTGAAAATCTCTTCTGCCTCCAGCAATAGTGTTTCTGACAAAAGATTCATGAGTGTATCCACTTCTTCCTTTGGCCTGTTCCAGTTTTCCGAAGAAAAGGTATACAGCGTAAGATATGGAATATGAATCTCGTTGCATGCATTGATCACATTGCGGACGGCAGTGATGGCATTTTTATGTCCAAAAGTCCTTTCCTCGCCTCTGGATTTTGCCCATCTTCCGTTACCATCCATGATAACAGCAACGTGCTGCGGAAGTTTATCTTTATTAATAAGTGTTTTTAAATCCTGCATAATCATTATTTACAATAGCAAGGCGGTCTTCCAAAAGAGTAAGATAATATCAGCGTTGCAGAATTGATCCAGTCTTTTGAGTTGGGATTACCAATAGTCCTCTGCTGGATGAAGCCCTGTACGATACCTGCAGTCTGCTCGTCTCCCAATGCAGTACTTCTCACGGTCACATCTTTCTCCTCCAGTATGCTGTAATCTACCTTGTCTGAGAAGGTGGGCCGGAAAGTAAATTCTCCGGAAAGAGCCCAGTTATAATTAAATTTATATTTGAGTCCGACTCCAAAAGGAATCGCCATTGTAAAAGATTTATCCTGTCTGTACTGCACTTCCACATCTGTTGCGGAGTTGATTGTGAGTTCCGGTTTTGCAGCATTCATATATAATCCTGAAACACCGCCAAAAATGTACGGGCTCAGCATACTTACCTGTTCATCATTAACCGGTAAAAAGTTGTATTCAAAAAGTAAGTCTGCGGAGAATACGGAATTGGTACCTCTCAGCTGTCTCATTCTTCTGTAGTTTTCCTTTGCATACCTGTCATCAAACTGGATGTTGCTGTATCCAAGATTCAGCCTTATGGTTTGATAAGGATTAAAATTCATCCTGTAAAGAATGCCGCCATAGAAAGGAAGTCCGTAATCTGAGACGCTTCCGATTGGTTTTTGGAGCACATAATTGGTACGCCCGATATCCCCAACGAGATTACTCATACCCATCTGGACTCCGAGTTCGTGTCTTTGTGCCCTGGCAAAATTCAGAAAACAAAATATAGCGACAAAAGTATAAGTTAATTCTTTCTTCATCTTAATTTAAGAGAACATCTTTTATTCAAAATTTGGTGCAAATATAAAACATTTTTACTTTAAGCAACTTCTTAATGTTAAGTTAAATAAGTGCGGAAAAATATAATTTATTGTTATAAAAACGAACAGATGTCCAAAATAGTCTGCCGAAAAAAACAAAAGCCTTAATAAAGGCTTCTATTTTCTGTTGAAAAACATTTTCAGTTTGTTCCTAATTTTTATAATTGTAGGCTCTTTGTAATTTTTATCCTCATCAAAATAGCCGTAGCCATAACCGTAGCCATAGCCGTATCCATAGCCGTAACCGTAGCCATAACCTTGCTTCACGCTGAAGTCATTGTAAACCAAACCTAGATTTACTACCTCTTTGTTGAAGTATTTCTCGGATATCATCCTCAGCATATGTTTTTCGGTATACTCGTGGCGCACGACGTAGATTGTAGTATCTGCTTTTTTAATCAATTCAAAAGAATCCGCGACCAATCCAACCGGCGGCGAGTCTATAATTACGTATTCGTAGATTTCCTTCAGTCTTTCTATAAACTTCATGTTATTGTCGCTCATCAAAAGTTCGGAGGGATTTGGAGGTATGGGCCCGGATGTTATTACATCCAATCCCGGAATGCTGGTATGGTTGATAATATCTTCCAGCTCTACCTGGCCGGTAAGGTAGTTGGAAATACCATTTTTATTATTGATTTTAAAATCACCGAAAATTTTCGGTTTTCTAAGATCCATCCCCAGAAGCACCGCTTTTTTCCCGCTAAGTCCCAATACAGAGGCAATATTTATGGAAACATAGGTCTTGCCTTCACCACTGATAGACGAGGTCACGAGAATAACTTTGCTCTGCTGCTCTTCGTCAAAAAGGAATCTGAGATTGGCCCGTATTGCGCGGAAAGCCTCTGAAATAGATGATTTGGGTTCTTCCAGAACCGTCAGATTATTATCATAATTGTTGTGTCCTACCACACCAAGAAGCGGAATCCTGGTTGCGGTCAGAAGTTCTTTGATATTTCTGATCTTGTTATCCAATAATTCTCCCAAAACAAGGAAGATGAGTGGAAATAGCAGCAAACCGCCAATGATCTGCATCTGCGTCGCCTTCACATCGGGCGCAATAGGACCCTGCCC